>LNAP01000776.1_pt1 | contig 35307 bp, 35 predicted proteins | sample 602601 | NCBI WGS metagenome assembly LNAP01 (sample SAMN02440304, study PRJNA202911) | soil metagenome | biome: Subtropical and temperate rainforests or woodlands; isolation source: soil samples (1 kg each in a 20% v/v slurry with milli Q water) were... ... | reverse complement strand
GGAATACGCGAGCGTGCCGTCGCCCGACGCCACGACCTGCTGCGGGTACCAGTCCACCCGCTGCGTCTTGCCCGCGATGAACGCGGCCCAGTGCTGCCGCACCGCGGCCAGTCCGCGCGTCGGCTGCGGCGTGTTCGCATCGAAGATCGCGTCCGCCATGACGTGCTCGGCGAATGCCGCCGCGTCATGCCGCTGCACGCTCTGCGCGAACGACAACTCGCGCTGCCAGACCTCGCACGCGGCCTTGTCCGCGGCGGGCGGCGGCGTGGTCGCGAACGCGGCGGACGCGCAGGCGATCCATGACGGCAACAGCAGCCACCCGGTTCGGCGTGACATCGGCGTTCTCCTCGTTCGTTGCGTGGTGCCGCAGCATCCTGCGAACGCCGCCGGGTCGCCAGTGCCGGATCAACGCCGCCCGAGCATGCTCGACAGCACGCCGTCGCGGCGGATCAGGCCGTGGTACAGCGCCGCCGCCATGTGCGCCAGGAACGTGAGAAACAGCAGCATCGCGAACCCGCCGTGCAGGTGGCGCAGCACCGCGAACGCGACCGGGCTGGCCGGGAAGATCGGCGGCAGCCGCAGCGACGTGCCGAGCATCACCGGATAGCCGCCGGCCGACAGCATCGCCCAGCCGATCAGCGGCATCGCCAGCATCAGGAAGTACAGCAGCCAGTACGACGCCCGCGCTGCCAGTTTCTGCAGCGCGGGCAGGTCCGCCGGCAACGGCGGCGGCGGATGGCGCAGGCGGACCGCCAGCCGTACCACCGCCAGCAGCAGGATCGCGATGCCGAGCGGCTTGTGGATCGCGAGCAGCCATGCGTGGCGTGCGGAGACGGATGCGACCATGCCGACGCCGATGAACAGCATCGCAAGGATCATCGCGGCCATCAGCCAGTGCAGCACGCGGGCGGCGAGCGTGAACGTGTTCGTAGCGGCCTTCATCGTTTCGTCTCCGCCGAGGGCGCGGCGCTGCCGGGCAGGCGGGCTTCCTCGCTGGTGCGGCGCAGGTACGAATCCGCATACGCGGCGGAGCGCGCGGGCAGCAGTGGGTCGTCGGACGCGGCGATGCCGGCCGGCAGCACCAGCGGGTCGTAGTTGATGTCGCGGCAGGGGCCGCTGTCCTGCGGCTCGGCGCGTTCCAGCACCAGCGTGCCGGCGTCGATCGTGCGGCGGTCGTCCGGCCACGCCTTCGTCGCGTCGTTCGTCGGGTCGTCGGGGTTCGCGAGCGTCACCTGCAACTGCCAGCGCAGCGGTCCCTGCGTCAGGCGTTCGGCCAGATCCGCCGCCAGATAGTCCGTGTCGCCGGTCCTGCCGGCATCGCTGCCGGCATCGGCTGCTTCCGGCGCCATGCGCCAGCGCACCGGCTGGCGTTTGCCTTTCGCATCGACGAACACGAACACGTTGAGGCTCCAGTAGCTTTCGGTCGCAAAGCTGGCAGACGGTTTCGCCGTCTTCGCCCAGGCGCGGAATGCGGCCGTTTCCGGATGCGCGGCGAAGAATGCGGCCAGCTTCGCCGGGTTCGGCTTGCCGGTGGCCGGGTCCGGCTGCTGCGCCTGCAATTGCGCGAAGAACGCCTGCGGCGTGGCGACCGGGAACACCGGCATGCTGTTCATGCCGGTGCGCCACTGCTGTCCGTTCGCGAGCGCAAAGCGCAACGCCATGCTGCGGATCGGCACGCTGCCGTCCGGTGCGTATGGATTGCTGCCGGGGATCGCGAAACGGCCGACCACCGGCGTGCGCCGGGCGCGAACACTTGCGCCGTGGAGTACGCCTGGGCCCGGCCGTTGCTGTCGAAATAACCCGTCACGCAGGCGCCCTTCGCGTGGTTGCGGCGGTAGCCCGCAAACGTGCCGGCGTTGTCCTGGAACTGGTTCACCAGCCGTGCCGGGGTGAGCCGCTGCGGCGCCAGCCAGCCGCCGACATAGCCGAAGGCAACCGCGGCAACCGCGACCGCGGCGGCGATCAGCGCCCACGAACCCGCGTTGCCTTTGCGCCGTGCTGGCACGGAAAGTTCTTCTTGCATGCTGCGACTCCTGGAAGATGCACGCCGGCCTTGGCACTGCCGGTAATGGCGCCGGATTTCCCGCCGATGCACATCCTTCGCTCGGCAGCAGCGAGCGGTTACACGCGGCCTTCTTGATACCTGATTCGTGTCGAATCTCAGCCACCCATCCACCGTTCGCCCTGAGCGTAGGCGCGTAGCGCCGAAGTCGAAGGGCATCGCCACCGAGGCGCTTCGACTTCGCTTGCTGGCGCAAGCTACGCTCAGCACGAACGGGTTCTATGAGCTGAGGTTCGGCACGAATCAGGTCTTGATACAGGCGGACCCGGCCGGATGCCCGATACCCCGGCGCTATACTTCCAGAGTCATTACCAGCTGAGCCTTCGTCCATGACCGCACCCACCCGCATCGACACCACCCGCACCATCCGCGCGCCGCGCGGCACCGAGCTTTCCTGCAAGAGCTGGCTCACCGAGGCGCCGTTCCGCATGCTGCAGAACAACCTCGATCCGGAGGTGGCGGAGAACCCGGCCGAGCTGGTGGTGTACGGCGGCATCGGGCGGGCGGCGCGCAACTGGGAGTGCTTCGACGCGATCCTGAAATCGCTGCGCGAACTGGAGGACGACGAGACCCTGCTGGTGCAGTCCGGCAAGCCGGTCGGCGTGTTTCGCACGCATGCCGACGCGCCGCGCGTGCTGATCGCGAACTCCAACCTGGTGCCGCACTGGGCCACCTGGGAGCACTTCAACGAGCTCGATAAGAAGGGCCTGATGATGTACGGCCAGATGACCGCCGGCTCGTGGATCTACATTGGCTCGCAGGGCATCATCCAGGGCACCTACGAAACCTTCGTCGAGATGGGCCGCCAGCACTACGGCGGCGATCTGAAAGGGAAGTGGCTGCTCACCGCCGGCCTCGGCGGCATGGGCGCGGCGCAGCCGCTGGCCGCCTCGCTGGCCGGCATGTGCAGCCTCACCATCGAATGCCAGCAGAGCCGCATCGACTTCCGCCTGAAGACCCGCTACGTCGACGAGCAGGCCAGCGACCTCGACGACGCGCTGGCGCGCATCGCGAAATACACCAAGGCCGGCGAAGCGAAATCCATCGCGCTGCTCGGCAACGCCGCCGACGTGCTGCCGGAACTCGTGCGCCGCGGCGTGCGCCCCGACGCCGTCACCGACCAGACCAGCGCGCACGACCCGGTCAACGGCTACCTGCCGCAGGGCTGGACGGTGGAGCAGTGGTTCGAGCGCCGCAAGGCCGACCCGGTCGGTACCTCGCGCGCCGCCAAGCTGTCGATGAAGACCCACGTGGAAGCCATGCTCGCGTTCCACGCGCAGGGCATTCCCACCTTTGACTACGGCAACAACATCCGCCAGATGGCGCAGGACGTCGGTTGCGAAAACGCGTTCGCGTTCCCCGGCTTCGTGCCCGCCTACGTGCGCCCGCTGTTCTGCCGGGGCATCGGGCCTTTCCGATGGGTGGCACTCTCGGGCGACCCGGAAGACATCTACAAGACCGACCAGAAGGTGAAGGAGCTGATCCCCGACGACGCCCACCTGCACCACTGGCTCGACATGGCCAGGGAGCGCATCAGCTTCCAGGGATTGCCGGCGCGTATCTGCTGGGTCGGCCTGGGGTTGCGCGACAAGCTGGGGCTGGCGTTCAACGAGATGGTGCGTAATGGGGAGTTGAAGGCGCCGGTGGTGATTGGGCGCGATCACCTCGATTCCGGCAGCGTTGCTTCACCGAACCGCGAAACCGAGTCCATGAAGGATGGTAGCGACGCCGTTTCCGACTGGCCGTTGCTCAACGCGATGTTGAATGTGGCGGGTGGCGCGACGTGGGTTTCGTTGCATCATGGTGGCGGGGTGGGGATGGGGTATTCGCAGCATTCCGGCATCGTGATCGTTTGCGACGGCACGGCCGAGGCGGACAAGCGGATTGCGAGGGTGCTGTGGAACGATCCGGGCACTGGCGTGATGCGGCATGCGGATGCGGGGTATGAGATTGCGGTGGAGTGCGCGAAGGAGTTGGGGTTGAAGTTGCCGATGGTCGTTTAACAGCTTAAAGAATATATTTTTAATAAATCAGGAGGATTTTAATGACACTGGCATCTCAAATCGACGCGCGTAGGAAAGAGATAAAAACTGATGGGTATCCGATGTCCATTAGTGAGTGGATGAGCATGTATGAAAAGAAAGAACTAGATATACATCCTGAGTTTCAGAGGTTTTATCGTTGGTCCGAATCCCAGAAATCAAGTTTGATCGAATCAATACTTTTGGGTATACCACTTCCGCCGATATTCGTAAGTCAAAGATCAGATGGTGTATGGGATGTCGTGGACGGATTGCAGCGGCTCTCTACTATTTTTCAATTTGCGGGGATTCTCAACGATGAGCTCGGGCTGCCCGTGGATCCACTTGTTCTACAGGGTACCGAATATCTACCTAAGCTTGAAGGAGTGAAATGGGGCGGTGAACAGCCAAAGGGAAATGAATTGCCAAGCGATCTTAGGCTTCTGATAAAGCGATCGAAGATTTCGGCAAGTATAATTCTTAAAGAAAGCGATGAATCTGCTAAATATGATCTATTTCAGCGCCTCAATACTGGTGGTTCAGAGCTAAGTCCTCAGGAGGTTAGAAATTGTCTTTTGGTGATGCTTAATAAAAATATGTTTGACTGGCTAAGGGACTTAATAGTCGACGAGTATTTCATAGAAAGTACGGCGCTGAGCGATAGGCCGCTAGAGGAAGCCTATGATATGGAGCTGGCGTTACGCTTCATCATTTTTTCGCAAATTGATGAAGCTGACGTGAAATCAATCGGAGACGTTGGTGATTTTCTTACCAAGAAAATGCGAAAAATAGCCACTACGAAAAATTTTGGATTAACCAAAAACAAAAAGCTCTTCGATAAAACATTTAAGATTATCAATGGCGCGTTGGGTGAGAGTGCATTCAAAAGATATAATAAGAAAAAGGGGCGTCACGAAGGTGGCTTCCTGCTCTCGTTGTATGAAGTTGTTGCCTTGGGCGTGGCATACAATATCGCAAATAATACGCTAGTTGATGAGTCTAAGATTGCCGAATTGGCCCAAAGCATTTGGGATGATCCTAATTTCACGCAATGGGCATCTTCTGGGGTGACTGCCTCAAGGCGATTACCGCGATTGTTGCCTCTTGGTAGAAAGCTTTTTCAAAAATGATTAGAACTAGAGAGGATCTAGATAGAGCTATTTCCGGCGACTTGATTTGGCGTCGCCGCGAGCTGACTGACATGAGAGCTCTGGCTCAAGGGCAGGTTTCGACATTGCGGTCTTATGTAGTTCGTAGAGCTGGAATAGCGTTGCTGTATGCTCATTGGGAGGGCTTTGTAAAAAAATCTTCGCACTATTACCTTGAATACGTTTCTGCACAGAGGCTCAAATACTCGGAGTTAGCTTCCAATTTTGTTGCATTGGCAATTAAGGGGCGTTATGAAGAGCTGAGGCATTCAAAGAAAATTTCTGCCGCTAATGAGATTTCGGAATTTTACTGTAGCGGACTTGATAAGCCATCTAAGGTTCCGTATAAGAATGCCGTGGATACAGCATCTAATCTTTCATCCAACGTTCTTGCCGATATACTTTTAGCTCTTGGTTTCGATGTTGGAGTTTTTGAAATTAAAAATAAGTTCATCGATGTAAGTTTGGTCGATAGAAGAAATCATGTTGCGCATGGTGAGTCATTGTCGATTGATCTTGATGAATATTTGGATTTTCACGACGAAGTCATTGCTTTGATTGACATGTTCAAGACTGAGATTGATAACGCCATTGCTTTGAAAAAATATCTAAGAAAAAACCAGTGACCAAAACGGGGTCAGGTTGAGCTGAGGTGGCCCGGCTTTTTCGGACACGTTAATTAAGCACTCATTGCCTCGTCATCGACAGCAGTAGGGGTTCGATAGTCGAGTGTCTGATGCAGCCGTTTGCGATTGTAGAATCCCTCGATGTAGTTGACGATCGCCACCCTCGCTGCATCGCGTGTCGCGAAGGCTTCACCATGGAGAAAAAGGTGTCAGAGACAATTTGGGGATGGCAGCATCGCGCACAAATCGTTCCTGACACCAGTCTTTGAAAATTATTTATTGGTCTTCTTTCGACTATGCGGGTCGTAGTAGATGGCATCGAGAAGAGCTGTCCTGCATTGCCAAATCTTTCTTTCTTCAGAGTCCAGTGGCTCATCCTCCAGATACCACGGTGTTACCCGGACTTGCTCAATGATGAGCTCCCAATAGTTGTCGAGATTCACTGTTGAGTAGGGCGCGCCAAGGTATCCGCAGACGCCCTTGATGTTGGGGCCATCTATGCAGACGAATTGGTCAGGCCTGCGCATCGCAAGTAACCGCGTCCCCATCCCCTTCCAGGTCTTGGATGCCCTTGGAAGAGCGAAAACGGGGTCAGGTTCACTTAGTTGCCTAGTTGCCCGTGGTAACTGAATCTGACCCCGTTTTAGACTCGCCCATCAGGAGATCCTTTTGGTCACTGACATCACCATTCTCGCCCAAAACGGGGTCAGGTTCACTTATCCTCCATTCGGAAGTGAACCTGACCCCGTTTCCCTACCCACCATATTTCAGGTACGGAGAAGATAAATAAGGACCGAACGCTTAATGGTGGAGATTGGATTAACAGGACGATTCAGGTTTCTCGCGACATTATCGATGCTGCGGCTATTCCAGGTAAGCTTGATGGGCAGGTTTGCTTTTGGAAAAGTGAGGATGGTGGCGGATTTATCAAAAACGACGCTGATGAGGAATATTTTTTTAGATTAGATGATGTGATTGATGCCGATAAGTCACGCGCCATCTATGTCGGCTCTCGCGCTAGATTTTATCCTTTTGAGGATGGCGGGCGTCTTTACGGGCTGCAAGTTGAAATACTTTAAAACAAAACCAAAACCAGAGAACGGGGTCAGATTCACTTACCACCTCAATCCGAACGGGATAAGTAAACCTGACCACGTTTTTGCCACCGACCCCGTTTTTGAGCCGGTTCTGACCCCGTTTTTGAGCCGGTTCGTCGCGGGCCCGGGCCGCCGCTTGATCAGCGCGCTCGACTCAGTGGAAGTTGGCTCGGCACTGCAAGGAACTCACAATCCATGATCATTCTGTCTTGGAACCTACAACAAATAACACGCGAAAAGGCTGAAGCCTTCTCCACCCAGATTGGGACCGTTGTCAACGGTGTCATCGGCGACAAACCATTCGTCTTGATTGTTTACGAGAACAAGAGCCTGCCCGAAGCCGTCTTGGACGCCATAGGTACGGGCATCATGGCAGCGGCCCTTTCCAAGAAACATGTAAGCACCGGGGGAGCTAAGCGGGTCCAGGAAAACATACTCCTGATCGCAGGCAACGGTGCCACCGTCGATCATCCAGAGCCCTTCCTGGCATGGAGGCAAGAATTCGACCGACGCATCGCTGCAATGAAGTCTCGGCAAGTCGATGCGGTTCGCGAAGATGTGAATCGGCTAAAGGAGGCGCGGCCGGCCCGAACGAGCACTGAAACGGCTCGTAACGATCAAATAACGAAGACGGAGCATGCCAAGAGCAAGCCGGCTGAAGATTTTAGGGATCCAGCGGTCATCATCGCTAGATGCGGCCCCCAGACCGTCCGCATGCTCGCTCTCCATGCCCCTGGACCTAGCGCCGGCAATGAGCACGAACACCCCTTCGCGCATACATTCGCCGAATCAGTTTTCGGAGAAGCCAACGGTTTCGACTTGATTCTTGGGGATTTCAATCTGCGCACACACGAGGTTCGATCGAACAGCTATGTCGATCAAAGCGTCCAGCTCGGTGCCACGACTAAGGGGCGAGAAGACGGCAGGCACACCTTCTCAAGGCTCGATCGTGTCTATGCAAGACCAGGCTATAGCATCTCCACAGCACTCGTAAGCGACGGACAGGAGAAGGACCTCACCGACCATCACTGCCTTGCCATCAAGAAAGAGGAGCGTAGCCAACGTCAGATTCGGGACTATTTTCCTCGTAAACCATCACCGATTCGGCAACAAGAGATTGTCTTCGACAACTTTGAGCTCGCGTTCACCGCCCGCAAGAAGCGAACGCGCGAGGATTCTGGACAGGAAGACGATGAAGTCGCGCCGACAGCAAAAAGGCCAAAACATTCGGAGCAGGACCCGGGTTAGAGTACGCTTCTTTAGGCGCGACCCACCCACTGCCGCCATCGACGGCCAACGTCCGCCGACCCGCGTGCGAGCCACAAACTTCCGAACGCGAGCCTTTCCAGCCTTGCGCGCAACGTCCGGACCGTCGCACGCAACGCGTCACCTCTTGCACCCAATTCCCAAACCTTCGCACACGAAGCTTGCGACCTTGCGGTGGCAAGCGCCGCAGCCTTGCGCGCGACGCCGGCTTGCTTGCGCGCGAAGGGTTCGGAGCGGCAAAAAAAGGGGTCAGGTTCATTTAAGTAGACTCTGTTGCTCCAGTGGGGGCGGCAAAGCACATGCGGAGCGGGGCCGCCCCGGCTATCGTGCCGTTCTGATCACGACTAAACACCATGACGAAAAGCTACGAGCCACCGCTGACCACGAATCCGCACGCCCCTCTCTACCGCGTCGACAAAGGGATCAGGGCAGCGCAGCAACGGCTTGATGCCGCTATCGATGCGAAGCGGCATCACACCAGCCAGAATCTGGCCCACGAAGTGATCAAGGAGACTCGCGAAGGACTCAAAAAGTCTGAGCAGTTGCGTGTGCTCAAGATCAAGGAACTCGCGCAGAGTGCGGCGGAGTCCGAATAAAAAAATAGGGGTGAGAGTCGGCTTCCAATAACTGCATTCTGTCACTGACTTCGGCCTCACGTCAGCCAACCTCTACACCACAACCTCCCTCGCACCGACAGCCATGCGCTAGCACCTCTGGCATCGTTCCGGCGCCCCCACTCTCGGCAATGCGCCGCAAGGGTGTCGCGGGCACTACCGGGTCGCCTGAACGCGCAACGGAGTTTGCGTGGAACGCAGGCGGCCCCATCAACCGATACGGAGATCGTGATGTCACAGAACCTGATTTCGCTGGCCTTGACGGCCGACCAGCTGACGGCCGTCGAAGGCGCGCCGGAAACGGTGTCAGGGACAAATTTTGATTGGCTATCAAGTCGCTCAAATTGTCCTTGACACTTTTCTTTTAGAGCCGGTGGTGACCGGTCGATCCGGCTCACGCTGACCTCTGGTTCATGTCCGCACGGACAGTGTTTTTTGTCCGCGGACAGTGCCGGTGTGCTCGCAGGGCGCGGCAGTATGTGTTGGAACGCTATGTGCTTGGAGCACTGGACCTCGATACCCATGGAAGCATGCGCATGTTCGTCATACCGCCACTGCCGCCGCCAACCACCCCGGCCCCGGTCATCCTGGAGGATGTCCGCTACTACGTGATTGAGGGTCGAAGCGAATCCGAGCTGGTTGCGCAGATGAACGCGAAGGGTTACCTGGATGAGCATGGCCGTTACTGGGGCTACACCTCACCGCAGCTGAATTGGAGTTTCGACACAAAGCCCGTCGACGGTCGCTGCCATCTGGTCGATCCGAAGGTGGTGCTGATCATTACGACCACCTTGCCGACGTGGACGCCGCCACCTGGTACGTCTGCAGCCATGCTGGCCAAGTGGCGCGCGTTCGATCGGGCGATACGCCACCACGAGGGAGAGCATGCGCAAATAGCCCGCGACGCGGCACGGAAGGTGGTCGCGTTGATGCGGAAGCATCGCAGCGACGTTTCCTGCAGTGGCCTCGATGCGTCCTTGCAGGCGGAGGGGAGGGTGATCATGCGCAAGGCCGATGCGGCGAGTGCCGAACTGGACAAACGCACGGGACACGGCGCAACCGAAGGTGTGGCGATAAGCTGGTGAGGAATCCGCAGCCACGTACGCGGCCACATAGGGAAAGGAAAAAGGTGCCAGGGATAATTTCGCCGAGGGGGCGGCGAGTTTGGTCGCGTTCGACCAGATCGGCAACTTCCTGCAGGCCTGACCCGGCTCATCGAGCGTGCTGGGGACACCCCAACTGGCATGGCATCATCGGTTGAAGCGTCGGTAAGTATGTGCCATATTTGGTACCAAATAAGGAGCCAAATATGGAAACTATCCACGCCAACGCGAGTGTCAGCATCACTGAACTCAAACGCAATCCCAGCGCCGTGATCGAGGCAGCCGACGGCGAGTCGGTCGCGGTGCTGGTGCACAACAAGCCCAGTGCCTACCTGGTGCCCGCGGAGACGTACAAGCGCCTGCTGGACCGGCTGGATGATCTGGAGTTGGCCGAACTGGTGCGTGCACGCAGCGTCGAGAAGCGGGTCAAGGTCAAGCTCGATGACCTATAGCCTGGAGTTCGTCGAGTCCGCGCTGAAGGAATGGCGCAAGCTGTCCGCCGACATTCGCCAGCAGCTGAAAGCCAAGCTTTCCGAGCGGCTGGTGCATCCACACGTTCCGGCTTCACGCCTGCACGGGTTGCCGGATTGCTACAAGATCAAGCTGCGCGCGTCGGGTTTTCGTCTGGTCTATCAAGTGCATGACAAGGTTCTCGTGGTCACCGTGATCGCGGTGGGTAAGCGTGAGAAGGGGTTGATCTACCTCGCGGCCAAGAAGCGCGTTTAGGAAAAAGGTGTCAGGGACATGGCGGTTTTCCGGATCCGCTGGATCAGCGTCCTCGAGCGGGCCTTCATCAGCCCGTCGGAACCCCGCCCATGAACACCGCCAATTGAGCGGCGAAGGCGCGCTTGAACGCAGGTCGCGCTTCGCCGCGGGCGACATAGGCGGCGAGGCTCGGGTATTCGTCCAGCAGGCCCGATGGCTTCAGCCGGAGCAGCGCGTGCACCATCATGAGGTCGCCCGCGCTGAATGCGCCATCGAGCCAGTCGGCATCGCCAAGGCGGGTGGAAAGTTCGCCCAGCCGGACACGGATGCGATCCTTGACCAGAGGCAGGCGCTGCTCGGACCAGGGCTTGTCGCCCTCCAGGAACTTGGCGGTTTGGAGATCGAGGATGGGCGTCTCCACCGTGTTGACCGCGGCAAACATCCATGTGATCGCGCGCGCCCGGGCATGGGCATCTTCCGGCAGCAGACCCGCATGGCGCTCCGCGATATGCAACACGATGGCCCCCGACTCGAACAGGGCGAGGTCGCCTTCTTCATAGGTGGGAATCTGCGCGAAGGGATGCAGCGCCCGATGCGCGGGTTCCTTCATCGCACTGAACGAAACAAGACGAACCTCGTAAGGCTGGCCTACTTCTTCCAGCGCCCAGCGCACGCGCATGTCGCGCGCGAGTCCCTTGCCGCGATCGGGCGAACTTTCAAAGGCGGTGATGGTGGGGATCATGGGAAGGCTCCGGGTGATGGCATGACGTCGTGGAAAACAGGGCGGAGTGGAATGGCACTTGCTTGGGGTAATCCGACTCCCAACCGTTCGCGCTGAGCGTAGCCCGCGCAGCGGGCGGAGTCGAAGCGCCCGGCGTGGCCAGGCCCTCACCGGTATGTCCTTCGACTTATGTCCTTCGACTGCGGCCTTCGGCCTACGCTCAGGACGAACGGGTGTTCGTCAACCGCGCCGCGCGGCCTCGATCGCGGCGATGTCGATTTTCGTCATCGTCATCATGGCGTCGAATGCGCGCTTGGCTACGGCGGGATCCGGGTCGGTGACCGCCGCCATCAGGGCGCGCGGGGTGATCTGCCACGACAGGCCCCACTTGTCCTTGCACCAGCCGCAGGCGCTGGCCTGGCCGCCGTTGTCGATGATCGCGTTCCACAGGCGGTCGGTTTCGGCCTGGTCGTCGGTGGCCACCTGGAACGAGAACGCGTCGGTGTGCGGGACGCCGGGGCCGCCGTTCATGCCCAGGCAGGGGATGCCCATGACCGTGAACTCCACCATCAGCACGTCGCCCTGCTTGCCCGCGGGATAGTCGCCCGGCGCGCGATGGACGGCGCCCACGGCGCTATCCGGGAACGTCTTGGCGTAGAACGTCGCGGCATCCAGGGCGGTGCCGTCATGCCAAAGGCAAATCGTGTTCTTGCTGACCATGTGGGTTCTCCTGGTTCAGGGCGGCGAGGATGCCCTTCATTCTCTTCGACGAACGACGGGCGCGCGGATCGACACGCAAAAACCGAAAAGGCGTCACGGGCAATTTTCGTCGGAACAAAGGTGCCAGAACCAGGGTCACCATTTCGCCGCTGTGGATTCCGGTTGCCTGTACGATTGCCCATGCATCGCAAAGGGTGTCGGGCGCGGCAACCCGCATGGTGTGAAACGGGAGCATGGCGGCTGTGATGGGAAAGAACCCTGAAGTACTGTTGCGCAGGCTTTCGGTACGGCAACGGATGACGGCGATCATCGCGCTTCTTCTGCTTCCGCTTGCCGTGCTCAGTGCCGTGAGCATGCTGGTCCTGAACGAGCAGGAGATGGCCTTTCGCGATTCCGTCGAGGAGTCGGTGCACGGGCTGCTCCCGCTGGGCACGCTGGAGTACTACCTTCAGCAGGCGCTGGTGGATGAGCTGCTGGCCGAGTCGAACGACTCGGTACCGGATTTTGCCGCGCTGACCCAGAATGTCGACAACAGCTTTTCCAGCATTCAGGTCGGCATGGACAGCAAGGACGTGCCGAAAGGGGTCCTCGATGATGCGCAAAACGCCTGGATGCAGGCGCGTCCCTCGGTTCGTCGCCTGATCGAACAGGTGCATGCCCAGCGCATGAGCGGGGCAGTGGCCAGCTTGAATACGCGCACGGAGCTGGAGCGTGCCATCCGGGATATCTCGAGTGCGCGCATGAGTCTGTCCGGCGTGCTCAAGGCGCGTTATGAGAAGGCTGCGGCCCAGCGCAAGAGCCAGTTGCACTGGCTGATGTGGAGCTGGCTGATCACCTTGACCGTGGCCGGATTGCTGGTCGTGATCTTCCTGCGCTCCCTGCTTCGGCCGTTGCAGGCGTTGACGCATGCCGCCCGATGCATCGAGGAAGGTCAGGCAGGTGTGCGCGTGAACGTCGAGGGGCGGGACGAGCTCGCGGTGCTGGCCGGGTGCTTCAACCGGATGACCGCCAACTGGGAGGCCACGCAGACCGACCTGCAGATTGAAGCGATCAAGGACCCGCTCACCGGAGTGCTCAACCGCCGAGGCATCCTGTCCCGCCTGGACGCCGAACTGGATCTCCATCGGCTTCGGCAGCAACCCCTGAGCGTGCTGGCGATGGATCTGGATCGCTTCAAGTTCATCAACGATCACTACGGACACAGCATGGGCGATCGCGCCCTGACCTGGGTCGCCAGCATCATGCGTGGCGTGTTGCGTGAAAACGATCACCTGGGACGGCACGGCGGCGATGAGTTCATTGCCGTGCTGCCGAACACGAGCCATGCCAGTGCGCTGGAAATCGCGTACCGCATTAGCGAGGTCGTGCGCGAAGGTGCTGCCCGCGAGGCGGCCTACCCCGAGATAACCATCGGCGTCGCCACCGCGCCGGCGGATGGCGACCAGGCCGCATCATTGCTGGAGGCGGCCGATGCCAGGCTCTACGCGCAGAAGAAGCATCGCCGCAGGACGGACGATGCGGACAGCGCGGGCGGGCGCGACGGAGGCCGCTGAAAACCTGCTGTGTCTCAAGCCAAACGGGAAAGCGCGCTGCTTGATCCGCAGAAACCGGGGTTTGGCCGACCTCCGTTCCCTTCCTGGTTACGCCGGCAGACTGACCACCGGTACGAAGCCGCCGAAGATCATGCGCTTGCCGTCGAACGGGCAGTCGCCGGCGGCTTCCATGCGGGGGTCCTTCATGATCTTCTCCATGCCGGCGTCACGGGTGGCCTTGTCGGGCCATTCGATCCAGGAGAACGCCACGGATTCGTCCGGCTTTGCCTGTACGGCGCGGCGGAAGTCGGTGAGTTTGCCGTCGGGCACGTCGTCGCCCCAGCACTCCACCACGCGGGTGGCGCCGAACTCCATGAAAATGGCGTCGAAGGTGTTGGCGTGCGCGATGAATTGCTCGCGGTTGGCGTTGGGCACGGCGATCACGAAACCATCGATGTAGGACATGGCTGTCTCCTGGGTGGTCGGGGAGGCCGGTACGGCGCCCCTCACCTAGGCGACGAACGAGAGCGGACGTGATCGACATCGGACGCGGACAAACTCTGATTCTGGTTTCAAGCGGGTGTCGCAACCGCACGCTGGGTCCGCGTATCTGTTGCGGCGGAGAGTGCCTGTCGGCTGCTTGCGTGCGCAGCAGGGACATTGCTCGCACGTGTCGAACCGATTTCGCCTGACTGCCTGGAGCACTCATGTCCCACATCCTCTTGTGTCGTGTCCGCCTGCTCGCACTGGCGGGTTGTCTTTGCGCGGTTGCCGTAACGCCGGGCCACGCCTCGACGCCACGCACCACGGAACACGTCACCCCGCTTGCGATCCGCGAGGTGGCCGCGCAGATCGGGCAGACGCTCGAAGCGGTGCAGCAGACGCCCGGTTCGTTCCCGGCCTTTTCGGCCGTGATCGTGCACGGTGCGGACGCGCCCTTGATCGAGGTGCATGGGCGCGCACGCGCCAATCGATCCGCACCGGCGGATCGCCACGCGCTGTTCTACATCGCCTCGCAGACCAAATCGTTCATGGGTCTGCTGGCGGTGATCCTCGACCGCAAGGGCGTGCTGACGCTCGACACGACGCTGGCGCAGGTGTGGCCCGGCCTGCGGCTGCCTGCGCCCGCCGATCCCGGCAGGATCACCATGGCGGACCTGCTTTCGCATCAGGAAGGCCTGCGCACCGACACGCTCAACCTGATTACCGCGTATGTGCGCGACGTGCCGGCGGCGGATTATCCGCGCCTGCTCGCCAGCGAGACCCGCACGCGCGAGCCGGGGTTTCGCTACGCCAACCTGGGCGATCTGGTCTACGGCGCCGCGCTCGAAGCGCGCACCGGGCGTTCCTGGCACGACTGGCTGGACACCGACGTGCTCGAGCCCTTGCAGCTGAAGCATGTGGTCTCGCGCACGTCGACGGCGGCACCGGCGCTGTTGGGCTGGAACCACCAGTGGGACGGCGCGCGCTGGATGGCCTTTGCGCCCAAGCCCGATGCACTCATGCACGCGGCGGGCGGGCTGCTGGCATCGTCCGACGACATGGCCGCCTGGATGCGCGCGAACCTGGCGCCCCTCGCGGCGGGCAGCGGGATCGATCCCGCGGCGTTTCAGGTGGCGCAGCATCCGCTGGCCAGCGCCAACCTCGCCGATGGCGAAATCGATTGCGACGGCTACAGCCTCGGCTGGTACGCCTGCACGTACAAGGGTGAGCACGTGCTGATGCATCCGGGCTCGTACACCGGTGCGGTCTCGGTGACCGTGCTGGTGCCATCGGTTGACGCCGGGATGTCGCTGATGATCAACAGCGACAGCGCGACGGAAGGGCTCGAGCTGGAACTCATGAAGGCCTTCATCGGCCTGGTGACGGGCAAGCCGGGCGAAGTGGAACGCCTGCGCCAAGCCGCCGCCGATTACCCGGCACGCCTGGCGGGCAAGACACGCAAGCGGCTCGACGCCATCGCGCATGCGCGCACCGATCCGGCGTGGGGCGGATGGATCTGGCAACCGGCCGCGGCGGACCTCGACGCTTTCGTGGGCCGCTACGACAACCCCGTCTTCGGCACGATGCAGGTGGCCCGGATCGACGGTGCACTGCAGGCGCGGATCGGCGCCCTGCATCTGTCGCTGAAGCCGGCGCAGCCCGACCTGTTCGGCGCAAGCGCAGGCACGCTCGAACCCCCCGAACCGCTGCACTTCGACGCCGACCGGCGCGTCGTCCACTGGAACGATGCGGTGTTCACGAGGGTGCCGGATTCGAGGCAAGCAAGATAAGGGAACCAAGGTCATCAAGTCCTTCGCTTGCAGGGTGAGCGGGAAGGCGGCCGGCGTGCCGATCGGAAGCATCGGGCGCGGCTATCCGGCGGCCGTCGGCGGAGTAAGCTGAGGCCTCCTTGCGACGCCGGCTCACCACCTCCCACCTTGCGGAGCGCGCCATGTCCCGATTGACCAACGAACAGCTGAAGGCCTGGGCCCTGCCGTATTCCACCCAGAACAAGGGTGACTGTGCGGGCGTGACAAAGCAGCTTCTGGAGGCGAGTTTCGGCAACTACGCCGGCGACCCTCCGACCGAGCGGAGAAAGAAGGCGGTTCGCATCCCGCTCCGGGAAAAGACTTCCCACACAGGCGTGCTTCTCCGTTGGGACGCTACGGGCGAAGAGGTGATCGTGGACGCCACGATTCAGCAGTTCGGCGGCGAAAAACGGGTCTTCGTCGGCAGCTACGACGAGTGGGTGGAGCACCTGAAAGTGCTGAACAGCGTGGACCACGTGGAGCCTGTCGATGCGGATTTCGGCTTCATGTACGACGTGCTCGATACCGTGAACGCCATGGACAGGAACGACCTGCGGCGAAGCACGGGCAGCACGAGCAGCGAGGCCCACCAGGCCGAGACGCTCAAGAAAGGCTGCTGCGGCTGCACGCTGCTGTGAGGGGATAAGGGGGCCTGATGCACGTATCGCGGCGACCGGCGCCTGCTCGTCAAAATGAGGTGCATCGACGGTTCCTGGCACCCGCGGCGTGCCTGGCTGCACGACCGCACCCCGCTTCGTCAGGTACAAGCTCTCGCATGCAGGCATGCCACAGGTTTCGCGTCACGCCTGCGCAACGGAGGGTTTCGGCCAGGCAGGGGAAATCCCCCCACGCGTGGACGTCCAGCCATCGCGCGTTCCTGCGCGGCCTGCCGATGGGGCATTGCCTCACTCATTTTTGTCCCCCTGATGCGGCGCAAGAAGCCGGCAACCCACGTGGTTCCGACCCCGTTGCGACGGCTGGTTACTGCGCCCGGTTGCTGCTCCCTGCCGCGACTTCCCGTGCAAAAATCGCCTACGACATGCCGTCCGGTTTTCACCCACGAACAACGGAGAGCGCACCATGGGTCTTGTCTCGTTCCGTACGCTGCTGGTGCCCTGTGCGCTGGCGTTTGCAGGGGCCTTGCCGCCGCCGGCCGCCGCGCAAAGTGCCCCGGTAGCCAGCCCGGCCGCATCGACCACACCGGCCGCGCGGCCGGCGGATGTGTCGTCGATGGATGCGGTCATCCATGCGGTCTACGACGTGATCTCCGGTCCCGGGGAGGCGAAGCGCGACTGGAATCGCATGCGTTCGCTGTTTGTTCCGGGCGCCCGGCTGATTGCCGTGCATGCCAGCAAGGGCAGCGCAAACGTGGCGCGCGTCCTCAGCGTGGAAGACTACATCCGCCTGGCCGAACCGCTGATGGCGAAGGATGGGTTCTTCGAACGCGAGTCTCACCGTGCGGTGGAGCGCTACGGCGACATCGCCCAGGTGTTCAGCACCTACGAATCGCGCCATGCCGCAGCCGATGCCAAGCCGTTCCAGCGCGGCATCAACAGTTTCCAGCTGATGTTCGACGGCCATCGCTGGTGGGTGGTGACCATCTACTGGCAGGGCGAGCGTCCGGACCAGCCGATCCCGAAGCAGTACGGTGGTTGATCCGGCCAACCGGGTCAGCGCCGCTGGCATCCGTTTGATTCGATGAACTGGCCCTGCAGGCTTCCATGGCCTTGGTTCCACGGCGTACGCATGGGGCGGAATTCCGCCGATTTCGCCGGGATATGCGATAGTTTGCGCATCGGTCTTCCGGGCCGACGGCTGGGGCATGGCGCCGGATGACACGGCGCCGGAGAGCCGGGTCGCAGGGGGAGCGGTTGGATTGCGCATGAATCGTCGGGTCGGGGGATGGTGTTCGCTGGTGCTTGTGGTGTGCGGCTTGCTGGCGTTTGCGCCGGCACGCGCGCTCGATCCCGGTCGCGCGATCGGGCAGCTGACCCACGTCTGGTACGAGAACCAGCTGCCGCAGGGCACGGTGTTGTCCATCGCGCAGCGCAGGGACGGCTCGATCTGGCTGGCGACGTACGGCGGGCTGGTCCGCTACAGCGGGGCGGAGTTCGGCAACATCGATCCACGCGTGGCGCCGGTGCTGAAGAGCACGGCGATCACCGCGGTGCACGTCGATCGCGATGGCACGCTGTGGATCGGCACGCTGAACGGCGGGCTCTACCGCAGCCGCGGGCGCGAGTTGGAGCGGGTGGCGCTACCCGCGAACATCAAGAGCGTGTTCGGCATCGTGCAGGATCGAGGCGGCGCGCTCTGGCTGACCACCAATACCGGCGTCGCGCGGATGGGTGCGAAGGGCATCCGCCTGCTCGACGAGGAAAGCGGATTTCCGCCGCGCGGGTTCTATCGCGGGATCGTGGCCGATGCGGCGGGCGGGGTGTGGATCGCCGCCGATGGCGTCGGCGTCGTGCACTGGCATGACGGCCGGGTCGAGACGTTCGACACCCGGCGCGGCCTGCCGACCAACGCCGTCTACAGTCTTGCGATCGACCACGGCGGCACGGTGTGGGCGGGCACGCAGGCCGGGCCGGTGCGCTATCGCCAGGGGCATTTCGAACGCGACCCGCGCGCGGCTGCGCTGGACGGGAAGCGCATCTATTCGCTGTTCGGCGACCGCGACGGCAGCATGTGGTTCGCGCCGCTCGGCATGGGCATCTGCCGCCTGACGACCGCACGCTTCGATTGCGACAACACGCTCAGCGGCATGGCCGGCGAGACCGTGCGGTCGATGTTCGAGGATCACGAAGGCAACCTGTGGATGGGAACCACGTCGAGCGGCGTGCATCGCTTCAGCGATTCGAAGCTCGTCACCGTCACCGGAAAGATGGACTCCAACGCCGTGCGCGCGGTGTACCAGGATCGCGCGGGCACGCTCTGGGTCGGCACCGACGGCTCCGGCCTCGCACGTTACGAAGACCTGGTGCTGGTGCCGGCGAAGGCGATCAACGCGAAGCTGCCGAGCCTGCTGCTGCGCGCGATCCAGTCCGACGCCGCCGGCAACCTGTGGGTGGCGTCGACCGAAGGGGTGAGCCGGATCGCGCCTGATGGCACGGTACGCAACTTCGGCATCGGCGATGGCCTGCCCGGCACGATCGTGTTCGCGTTTGCGCCCAGTCGCGATGGCGGCATGTGGGTAGGCACGCTGCAAGGCGTGGCGAAGATCACGCCGAACAAGATCGGCGGCGACAAGGTCAGCGTGGTCCAGGGTACGCATGGCGATGACGCGCGCGCGCTGTACGAGGATCCGGCCGGGCGCCTGTGGATCGGCGAGCGCAGCGGCTTGCGCTGCCTGCAGGGCGGGGTGGTCGACCGCTGCGGCACCGACGGCTTGCCGGGCATGAGCGTGTTCGCGTTCCACCCCGAACCCGGTGGCGACCTGTGGCTCGGCACCAGCCTGGGTCTCATGCGTGTCCGCGGCCAATCGGTGCAGGCCTTCACCCAGCGGGCGGACTTCTATGGCGACGCGGTATTCGCCATGCTCGACGACGGCGATGGCTACTTCTGGGTGAGCTCGAACCGTGGCATCGCGCGATTCGCATGGGCCGACATCGATGCACTCGACCGCGGCACCATAGCGAAGATCGAGCCCCGCTGGTACGGCAAGAACGACGGCATGCTGTCGCAGCAGGCCAACGGCGCCTCGCAGACGCCGGCCTGGCGCACCCGCGACGGGCGGATGTGGTTCGGCACGGCCAACGGCGTGGTCATCGTCGACCCGAAGCACGAGCGCATGAACCGGATACGCCCGCCGGTCGCGATCGAGCGCGTGCTCGTGGACGGCGAGAGCGTCGACCCGGATCACGTCGGCCGCATCGGTCCCGGCGTGGAACGCATCGAATTGCACTATGCCGCGATGAGCTACGTGGCGCCTGCTGCGGTGAAATACCGCTACCGCGTCGACGGCTTCGACCGTGGCTGGATCGACGCCGGCGCCAGCCGCGCCGCTTACTACACCAACCTTCCGCCCGGCGACTACGTGTTCCGGGCCATTGCCGGCAACAACGACGGCGTGTGGAACACCGACGGCGCGAGCGTGGCCTTCACGATCGTGCCGAGCTGGTACGCCACCTGGTGGTTCCGCACCCTCGTCGCGGTGATCGTCGTCGGCCTGCTCGCCGCGGTCTACCGGCTGCGCGTGTGGCGCCTGCACGAGCGCGAGCGCGAGCTGACGCGCGAGGTCGCGCAGCACACCGAGGCGCTGCGCGACGCGAACGCCGAATTGAAGCGCATCGCCGCGCTCGACGGGCTCACCCGCATCGCGAATCGTGGCGCGTTCGACCAGCGGCTGCGCGAGGCCCTGGACGAGCATGTGGGCAGCGGCGCGCCGCTCGCCGTCCTGATGTGCGACGTCGATGCGTTCAAGGCCTACAACGATACCTACGGCCATCTCGCCGGCGATGTCGCACTGACGGCGGTCGCTGGCGCATTGACGAAGGTGCTGCGCTCGAAGGCCGCGGATCTCGCCGCACGCTACGGCGGTGAAGAGTTCGCGGTGCTGCTCACCCAGTGCGACGCCAGCGAGGCTGCCGCGGTCGCGCAGCGCATGCTCGAGGCCGTGCGCGCACTGGCGATCGAACATCGCAGCTCCGGCACCGCGCCGCACGTGACCATCAGCATCGGCATCGCCACCGTCGTGCCCGCCGCCACGGACTCGCCGGAACAACTGCTTCGCTGCGCGGACGAGGCGCTGTATCGTGCCAAGGCAGCCGGGCGCGACCGTATGGGTGGCGGTGGTGCCGAGGTCGCGGGATGAGAGATCTGGCTGGGAAGGGGTAGTGCGCTTTTCTGGCATCTGGTGCGCCGTGTTCCGAACGACGCATCGGAAAGGTGCCGCAGACAATTTTCATTCGCCCGGCACGTGCCATACGCAGCGTTCGATACCCGCCGGCGCACGGTGCGGGTGTTTCGGGCAGACAGGATGGATCAGCCCTGCAATAGCGTAGGTCAGGCATCCGCGGCGATGCCCCGTGTCGGGTTGGTGTCACTGCGCCGCTAGCGCTGGCGCTTGGCGGCGTACATCGCGCGGTCGGCATGTGACAGAAGCGTGTCCGGGTCGCTTGCGTCTGCCGGGAAACAGGCGATGCCGACGCTGGCATCCAGCCGGAACAAACCGTCGGGCAGCGTGTAGGGTGGGCTCAGGCGGGCGCGCAGGCTGTCGGCGACGGTTCGGGCGGCCTCGGCATCGCGGCAGCCGGGCAGCAGCGCGACGAACTCGTCGCCACCGACACGAGCCACCAGGTCGCCTTGCCGAAGGCCCTGTTGCAGGCGCTGTGCGACCTCGCGCAGCAGGCGGTCGCCGGTGTCGTGCCCGCCCCGATCGTTGGCACCCTTGAAGCCGTCAAGGTCCAGGTAGAGCACGGCCAGGCCGTCGCCGGTCTGCGTCGCGTGCGCGATGGCGTATTGCAGTTCGCACTGCAGCCGGCGACGGTTGGGCAATCCGGTCAGCGGATCGTGGCTGGCGCGGTGCTCGAGTTCGCGCTCGACGCGACGCAGTTCGGTCACCTCGTGGGCCACCCCGATACGCACGCCGCGGTCGGGCAGCCAGCGGGCCGACCACTGGATGTCCACGCTGTGGCCGTCCTTGTGGATGTAGCGATTGCGGAAGTGGCGCTGCAGTACGCCGTCCATCACCTGTTCGGCCTGCTGCAAGGTCGCCGCGCGGTCGTCGGGATGGACCAGGTCGAATATTCGCCGGCCAAGCACCTCGTCGGGGGCGTAGCCGAAGATGCGCTCGAAGCTCGCATTGACGTACAGGAAGCGGCCTTCGGCATCGACGACGCAGACCGCGTCGGGTATCAGGTCGAGCACTTCGGCGAGGGGTGGCAGCTTCGTGATCATGCAATGGCGGGGTTCATGGCACCCGGTCGGTGCTGTGCAGGTGTAGTTCCCAGCATGGTAGCGCTTGGGGGGATCCAACGAAGGCGGAAGCCCTGCGTCGCCGGTCTCGGGGAAAAACAGCCGGCTCAGAACCGTTTGCAGCCGCTCGATTTTTCGGCTGGACGTGCAGGGGTCGGCTCGGACCTGGTGTTCGATCAGGCCTCGGCCGCGAATGCCTCGACCAGTGGCTGGTATTCCTCCATCGCCGGAAAGCCGGCAAAGCTGTGCTTCGCCGGGGTCGACACCCAGGGGAGCCGGGCGTCGGTGCAGGTCTCGATGAACGGCACGAAGTCCGCATGCGGGTCGAGTACCGAGGGGCGCAGGTTGACCAGCCAGTCGATGCCCGCCGGACGGGTCATCACCCACGACTTGCAGAACGCGCAGTACAGGTGGGTGTGCTCGCCCTGCAGGCCGCCGCGGACCAGTTCGCCCTCGAGTACTTCCACGCCATCGGCCGGCATCGCCAGCGACAGCGAAAACGCGCTGCCGGTCATCTTCTGGCAGCCGTGGCAGTGGCACGCCATGGTGAGCATGGCCGGCTTGGTGACGCGCAAACGCACGCGGCCGCAGCGGCACGTACCGGTGGCAGGGAGCTGTCGTGGGTAGGGCATGGATGGATTCCTCGTTTGGGAAAGGTGTCGGAGACAATCCCTGGTGGACTATTCCCGATTTCTCGGACGGCTTATTTAGTCACACGGGCTGCGACAGGTCACTTGCCCTCGTCCCCCAGCCCGGGAGTACGATGCCGCTTTCGTGGGTGCGTGGAGAGCGACATGCCTCGATCGAGTGATGAGAAGCTGCGTATCTGGGCGACACGCTACGTCAGCAATGAGCCGGGATCGTGCGATGCCATGTCGCGCCGGCTTCAAGAGACCGTCGTTCGATTGTACCCCGATACCATTCCCAAGGCCTCCTTGAATACCGTCATGATCAAGGGCTGTCATCAGGACCACAAGGCAGTGAGCCTCAAGTGGTCCGATGAAGAAAATCCGGTGATAGTGGACTCCACCATCGGCCAGTTCTACAAGGTCGGGCGTGACGATGAAAAGCCGCAGATATTTGTCGGGAGCTACGACGAATGGACGGCCGAACTAAGCAGGTTGCACAACGGCGCCACGGTCGAGAAGTATGTGGGGGACGACCGCGCGAGCAGCATTTGGGCCACGCTTGAAGAGGGCCGTGGCGACGGCGCCGTGAAGAAGGAGCAACTGCGGCACTCCGGTCGGGTCAACAAGGAAACCCACGAGGCCGGGGTTCTTGCGGGCCGCAGGGGCTGCACATTGTTTTAGCCCGCCAGTAGCCGAAGGCGAAAAGCGGTACCAGGTTCACTTTCGGCATGTTGCAACCGGGTTGAAGCCCCAGTTTTTCGATAACCGGTATCTTCGGTCCGTCAGCAGAATCGGCTGCCGGCCGTCGAGGCATCCCTCCTGGGAGCCTCGAAAAACCCTCGATGACGTCATTCCCGCGAAAGCGGGAATCCATTTGATCTTGCGAAACAGTGATTTGGATTCCCGCTTTCGCGGGAATGACGAGCAAAAAGCGGTTATTCGAGATTCCCTCCAGTCACTCCAGCCGAGGAACGGTCATGGAAAAGATGAATCCGGCGCAAATCGGTGCAGACATCCAGAAATTCTTCCCTCACTTCAACTCCGACAAGCAGAAGAACGACAAGGCCAAGTTCAAAGGCGCGTTCCAGAACCGGGACGGTTTGATGGTGTACGCCGGCGAGTCGGCGTTGTTCCACGACCTGTGCCAGATCGGCGCGCTGCTGACGGATGAGGCCGTGTGCCTGAAACACCTCCGGACGTTGAATGAGCGGATGGCGTTCGAATTCGCGCAGCTGAATTCCGAAGACCCGCGCATCAAGTCGCCCACGTTCACGCCGCGGGCGGGGGATGGCCAAACCTACAAGAATGTCGCCAGGCCGGAGTGGCTGCAGGGCAAACCACCGAAGTTCGGTGGCATCCTCAAGAAGATACTCATGGAAGAAGAGCTGAAATGGGGATTCAACGGCACCCAGGCCGAGCCGACCGAACTGCCCACCTTGTCCGGGTTCGTCCATCCCGACAGCTTCAACAACTTGTTGCTGCGGCAGGCGCGTCACTGGAAGGATCCGGGCGCTTCCATCAACCACGGCGAATACACGCATCGCCTGCAGTGGTGGATCATCTGCTGCGAACACGCCAGCGGCGGCCTGTACCGCCTGAAGCAGCCCCCCGTGAAGCGCTTCCGGCAACTTCCGAAATACACGACCTCATATTGGCGCGTCGCACAGATCAAAGCCAACGATGCGACAGTCGAGACTGCCGGCTTGCACCCCTCTCTGGCAGACGTATACACGAACCGATCGCTTTGGGACTTTCTGTGCGACTGCGTGCCGGCCGACGATTCCATGAAGGACAGCACGCCGGCCAGTGATTCGTTCCGTTCGCCCCAGTACATGAACCTGTACCTGACGGCCCCCGCCCGCGAATTCGATCAGCCCGAAATTCGCGTGCTCTACAACTACCTGGTGGCGCGCTTCAACAAACGCACCTGGCAGAACGCCAACAACATGCTGCGGCCCTACAAGACGGTGCTGGCAGGGAAGTGGGACATGAGCGAGGAACAATTCGACATGGCCTTCACGGACGTGTCGAAGTACGGCCAGACGGACGTCTTTGCTACCGTCGACGGGCAGGTGGTCACGAAGCCCAAGTAAACGCCGGTGAAGAAACGACGGCGTCAGGGATATTTTTGGGGTGAACGGCCCCGTGTCCTTTCTGCCCTTCGGTTTTGCGCCATTTGCTCCGAGGAGACGCTACGACCATGCCACGACTGGAAAGAAAAGCCGGGAGACGCTGGCTGCTGGCGGTGTTGATGGGAATCGCAGCCACCGCAGGTGCGGTCGCGCCGAACCCGGCCACGCGCGAACTGCTGCAAGCCGAGGCCGACGCCTGCCAGGCCTTCGAAGCCGGCAACGCGGATGCCTTGCGTCGCGCGCTGACGGCGGATTTCACGCTCGTCGATTCGCGCGGCAGCGTGACGAACCTCGGGCAGAACCTGGCCGAGGTCGCCGCACGGGAGCCGTTCTACGAGGAGTTCCGCAACCACGACCAGCAGGTGCGCCTGTACGGCGACACGGCGCTGATCGTCGGCGTCACCAGCGTCCGCGGCCATGCGGGTGGCGAACCGTTCGCCGCCGATTTCCGCTACACGGACACGTGGATTCGCCGCGGCAACAAGTGGCTGCTGGCGGCAAGCCATGCCAGCCGGTTACCGTAGCGCCGGTCAGTCCGGGATTTCCGCTTCCACCAGCTTGCCGAGCAGCACCAGCGATTCCTGCCAGCCCAGGTAGCACTGCTCCACCGGGATAACCTCGGGCAGGCCTTCCTGCACTACCTGCATCTCGGTGCCGCAGGAGACGACGCGGAAGGTGATGGTGGTGGTCATCTCGCCGGGCAGGTTGGGGTCCTCGAAGCGGTCGTTGTATTTGATGCGTTCGCCCGGCACGAGCTCCCGGTACGTGCCGCCGAAGCTGTGGCCGTTGCCGGTGGAGAAGCTGGTGAACGACATCCGGTAGCTGCCGCCGACCCGCGCATCGAGCTGGTGCACCTTGCAGGTGAAGCCGTTCGGCGGCAGCCACTTGGCGATGGCATTGGCATCGAGGAAGGCGCGGTAGACCCGCTCGGGCGGGGCGCGCAGCACGCGGTGGAGACTGAGGGTGTTGGTAGTCATGGCGGGGTCTCGTTGCAGGAGGAGGAACCCCCATCTGGTAAGACGAGCGGGCGGGTGGGGAATCGACAAGACCCCACGGTAGATTGAAGTACGCTGCAACCGCCGGCGCGCTGGCCGTCTCCCATGCGGAAGTCCCCCGGAGGGAGCATGCACCGACACCCGGTGCTGCGTTCGGGGTGATACTGGGCCACCACATAGCGCAGCGGAGCACAGCATGACGGCAAGGTATTTTCTTATCGGATTCGGGATTCTTCTGGCGGTGGTCGGCTTGGGCGGCACGGCTTCCAGCCACGCGGCAACCGCCGGCAGCGATGCCGCCGCCATCCGCCAGGTGATGGATCAGCAGGCGGCCGCATGGAACCGCGGCGATGTCGTGGAGTTCATGCGCAGCTACAAGGACGCGCCCGACACCACGTTCGTGGGTGCCAGCGTGCGCAAGGGTTACCGCACGATCCTCGAAAGCTACCGCAAGCACTACGCCACGAAGCAGCAGATGGGTCGGCTCACGTACTCCGAGCTGGACGTGCGCCTGCTGCCGGGCGCCGGCGGCGAAGTGCGCTACGCCGCCGTGACCGGCCGCTTCCATCTCGATCGCACTACCCGCGGCGAAGCCGGTCAGGACGACGGCGTGTTCTCGCTGCTGTGGGAGAAGACCGCCGACGGCTGGAAGATCATTCTGGATCACACCAGCTGATCGACCCGGGTCAGTTCATGACCAGTCGCGCCTGCTCGTGCAGAAAGGCCAGCGCCTCGTGGCAGGGCGCGTCGACCTTCAATGTGAGCAGCGCGTCGGCGCGGGTGCGGCCCAGCGTCACCGCGGCCACCGGCTTGCCGGCGCGTGCGGCGGCGTCGACGAAACGATAGCCGGAATACACCATCAGCGAGGAGCCGACCACCAACACCGCGTCGGCGGCCTGCCAGGCGCGCGTGGCGGCTTCCACGCGCTCGCGCGGCACGGCTTCACCGAAGAACACCACGTCGGGTTTCACGATGCCGCCGCAGTGCGGGCAGGGCGGCACGTCGAAGCGGGCGAAGTCGTGGCCTTCCAGGTCGGCGTCGCCGTCCGGCGCGTCGGTGGCATCGAGCCGTGACCAGGCCGGGTTGCGTTCGACCAGCATCTGCTGGAACGCGTGGCGGGCGAGCCGCCAGTCGCAGGCCATGCAGCGCACTTCGTCGAGGCGGCCATGCAGGTCGAGCACCCGCTCGCTGCCGGCGCGCTGGTGCAGGCGGTCCACGTTCTGCGTCACCAGCAGTTCGACCTGTCCGCGCTGCTCCAACTCAGCCAATGCATGATGCGTGGTGTTCGGCAGCGCACTGCCGAAGCGCCGCCAGCCGACCATGCTGCGCGCCCAGTAGCGCTGGCGCGTGGCCGGCTCGTGCATGAAGGCGGCGTAGTTCACCGGCGGCGGGCGCTTCCACTGGCCGTCGCGGTCGCGATAGTCGGGAATGCCCGAGTCGGTGCTGCAGCCCGCGCCGGTCAGCACGAACAGGCGCGGGTGGGCCTCGATGAATTGCTGCAGCGGAGTCATCGGCGGGAGTGGGTTCGCGGCGGCGGGAAAGCAGGGTGCATGAAAACAGACAAATATGCAGCGGGATGGGTGGCATCTTCACCCAAAGGGATGCCACTGGAGTAATTTTGCCCGATTGGCGGGCCGGTGCCTGCCTTGTCAAGGGGAATCCAACCGTGCCTACGAAAACCCGCCGCTTCGCGCCTGTCCTACCGTCGTCCGGCACTCGCCGGAACATCCTGCTGGCCGTTGCGCTGGTCGGGCTATGCGCAGCTTCATCCGCCTGGGCCCAGGCGCCGCAGCTGTCGGCGCAGACGCAGCAGTTCGTGAAGTATGCGCAGCCGTTGCTGGCGATCACCCATGTGCGGGTGATCGATGGCAATGGCACGCCGGCGCGGGAAAACCAGACGGTGCTGCTGCGCGACGGCCTCATCGCGGCGGTCGGCAGGCACGTGAAGCTGCCGAAGGGCGCGACGGTGATCGACGGCAGCGGGCATACGCTGATCCCGGGCCTGGTCGGCATGCACGACCACATGTTCTATCCGGCGCCGAAGGTGAACCCGGACGCGAAGGAGGCCATCTATCCCGAGCAGGCATCGAGTTTTCCCAAGCTGTACCTGGCCGGTGGCGTCACCAGCATCCGCACCACCGGCAGCACCGAGCCGTACACCGACCTCGAGCTGAAGAAGGCGATCGACGCCGGCAAGATCCCCGGACCGAAGATGCACACCACCGGGCCGTATCTGGAAGGCAGGGGCAGCTTCACGCCGCAGATGCACGAACTGGTGGATGCGGCGGACGCCACCGACACGGTCAACTACTGGATCGGCGTGGGCGCGACCTCGTTCAAGGCGTACATGCACATCACCCGCGCCGAACTGTCCGCGGCGATCGCGGCGGCGCATGCGAAGCAGATCAAGGTGACCGGGCACCTGTGCGCGATAGGCTTCACCGAAGCGGCCGGGCTCGGCATCGACAATCTGGAGCACGGGCTGCCGGTGGATACCGAGTTCATGGCCGGCAAGCAGCCTGACATCTGCCCGGACACCAAGCTCGCGCTGGCCCATCTGGCGACGATGAGCGTCGACGATCCGCGCATCCAGCAGCTGATCAAGACCCTGGTGTCGAAGCACGTGGCGGTCACCTCGACCCTGCCGGTGTTCGAGACCTTCGTGCCCGGCCGCGCGCCGGTGGATCGGCGCGTGCTGGACGCGATGCTGCCGGAAACCCGGGTGGAATATCTGGCGACCCGCGAGCGTGTCGCCAAGACGCCCGACTCGCCGTGGGTGAAGGTGTTCAAGCTGGAGCAGGATTTCGAGCACGCCTTCGTGCAGCAGGGCGGCACCCTGCTGGCCGGCCTCGATCCCACCGGCTATGGCGGCGTGATCGCCGGCTACGGCGACCAGCGCGAAGTGGAGCTGCTGGTGGAAGCCGGCTTCACCCCGCTGCAGGCGATCCAGATCGCCACCCTCAACGGCGCCCGCTTCATGGGCGAAGACAAGCGCATCGGCTCCATCGAGGCAGGCAAGGCCGCCGACCTGGTGCTGATCGCCGGCAACCCTGCGCAGAACATCAAGGACATCGAGAACGTCGAACTGGTGTTCAAGGACGGCGTGGGCTACGACCCGGCGAAGCTGGTGAAGGCGGCGAACGGCACGGTGGGCTTGCGCTAGCGCCGGCTTCGCGTTGCCGCTTTCGGACGGGAGTGGCAGGACGCCACATCGCGATGAAGCGCCCGTCGTGACAGGTGCCGAAGACGGGGCGGGTCGTCGTTCCCGGGGCAGTCCAGCGACCCGCTTGAGTTTTTCGGCACTTGCCCGGACGATCGCCAGAATGCCTGCACGCCGTGCTGGTCCCCACTGCCGATGTCGCCGGAGGTCATGCATGCCCGCCACCACGCCGTTCCTGCGCATCGACACGGTGATCGTGCGCGTGCGCGATCTCGCCCATGCCTTGCCGTGGTACCGGACCCTGCTGGTGGCCGAGCCGGTCTACTTCGACGGCGGTGAAGGGTTGGCGGTGCTGCCGCTGGGCAATACCAGCCTGACCTTGTGGCAACGCGAGCCGGGCGACGCGAGCCGCGCTGCGGTGGGGCGCGCAGGAACCTACCCGATCCTGGCGGTCGCGGATGCCGACGCCGCGCACACGTTCGTGGGTGCCCACGGCGGTACGCCCGAGCCGGTCGGAACCGGGGCCGGCGTACGCTATTTCGGCTTCACCGACCCGGACGGCAATTACCTGGAAGCCTGCCAGGTCCTGTAGGCGTCGGCATCGACCCACGGGAGCGGGAAGAACCAGGCCCTCTTGATCCGACGCATAAGCATGAAACAGAGCTGGCACGATGATGGCACCTGAACTCGACAATCCTTTCTGGTCCTCGCTGCGCAGCCGCCACCGCGCGATTGCGCTGTGCCGCGGCGAGGCGGCACGTTATCCGGCGCAATTCGCACCGTTCCTGGGCGTGGCGAGCGCGCACGCCGATGTGGCCGCCGCGATTGTGTCGCTGGTCGGCCCGGGTGAATCGGTCTACCTGCTCGGGGTGGCGCCCGCGCTGCCGCACGGCTGGGTGCTCGACGCATTTGCGCCGCTGGCGCAGATGATCTGCCCCGCGCCGATCGCGGTGGTCGACGGGCCGGTGGCGATCGAGCTGACCGAGGCGCATCGCGCCGACGTGCTGGCGCTGACCGCACTGGTGTATCCGCATTACTTCCGCCCGCGCACGATGGAGCTGGGCCGCTATTTCGGCATCTACCAGGACGGTCGGCTGGCGGCGATGATCGGCGAGCGGCTGGGTACGGACGCGCAGCAGGAGATCAGCGCAGTCTGCACGCACCCCGACTTCAACGGCCGCGGCTACGCGCGGCGCCTGCTGGCGCTGCTGTCGAACGACAACCTCGAGCGCGGCCGCCTGCCGTTCCTGCACGTGAGCCACCAGAACCATCGCGCGAAGCAGCTGTATGAGCGGCTCGGCTACGGCCATCGGCGCGACATCGGGTTCTGGTCGCTGCGGCAGGCATAGGTATGGCCGCTTCCTCGGCGAAAGGACGGGTCATGCGTAACCGTTCCATCACGCTGCTGACTGTCGGCCTGTTGCTGGGCGGTTGCGCATCCCAGCGCACGCAGGAAGCGCCACCGCGCAGTCCGGCGCAGGTGCGTGCCGAGATCGTGCGGCTGATGCCGGCCGACGCGAGCGATCGCGAAGGCTGGGCCACCGACATCCAGGCTGCGTTCGCGGTGCAGGGCCTCGCACCGACCACCGCGAACTTGTGCGCGGTGCTGGCCGTGGCCCAGCAGGAATCCGGCTTCCAGGTCGATCCGGTGGTGCCGGGGCTGGCGAAGATCGCAAGGCAGGAGATCGACCGCCGCGCCGCCGCGAAGCACGTGCCGGGATTCGTGGTCGACGCGGCGCTGTGGCTGAAGTCGCCGGACGGTCGGCGTTACAGCGAGCGGCTGGCGGTGGCGCGCACCGAGCAGCAGCTGAGCGCGATCTTCCAGGATTTCATCGGCATGGTGCCGTTGGGCAAGCGCCTGTTCGGCGGCCTCAACCCCGTACATACCGGCGGGCCGATGCAGGTCAGCATCGCGTTCGCCGAAGCGCATGCGCGAGACTATCCGTACCCGGTGCATGGTTCGATCCGCGACGAGGTGTTCAGGCGGCGCGGCGGCATGTATTTCGGCATCGCGCATCTGCTGGGTTATCCGGCGGGTTACCCGCAGCCGCTGTACCGCTTCGCCGACTTCAACGCGGGCTGGTACGCCAGCCGCAACGCCGCGTTCCAGCAGGCGGTGGGCGTCGCCTCGGGCATTCCGCTGGCGCTGGACGGCGACCTGGTGTCGCCCGATGCCGGTTTCGGCGATCCGCCCGGCGCGACGGAACTGGCGGTGCGTTCGCTGGGCGCACGGCTCGACATGGGCGACTCGGCGATCCATCGCGCGCTGGAGCAGGGCGAGCGCCAGGATTTCGCGGACACGAAGCTCTACGCCCGCGTGTTCGCGTTGGCCGAGCGGATGGATGGCAAATCGCTGCCGCGCGCCGTGCTGCCGGGCATCACGCTGAAGAGCCCGAAGATCACCCGCAAGCTCACCACCGCGTGGTTCGCGAAACGTGTCGACGAACGTTGGCAGCGTTGCATGCGGCGGGCAGGGTGACGCGCGTTCGGCAGGACGGGGTACGGATCGCGTCGTTGCTGTCGTAGGATGCCGGTTCACTCGCCGCTTCAGGGGATCCGGCATGGTTCGTAGGGGATGGATCGTGGTGCTGGCCTGCAGCCTGTGGCTGCCGTCGCCGGTATTGGCGCGTGGCGACAGTGGGCCGGCATCGGCCGCGTTGGTGGCCGACGCCGACTGGCCGGGTACGATCACGCTGGCGGTCGATGCCAGCGACGTGTCGCGGCGCATCCAGCTTGTGCACGAACGTATTCCGGTGCGGCCGGGCCCACTGACGTTGTGGTATCCACAGTGGATCCCCGGCAACCATGCGCCGACCGGGCCGATCAACCAGCTCGCCGGGCTCACCATCAGAGGCAACGGCGCACGCATCGCGTGGCGGCGCGACGCGGCGGACATGTACGCGTTCCATCTCGACGTGCCGGTCGGTGTGGATGCGCTGGACATTGCGTTCCAGTACCTGTCGCCCACCTCCGACGCGCAGGGCCGGGTGGCGATGACGCCGGCGCTGCTGTCGCTGCAGTGGCATCGCGTGCTGCTGTATCCGGCCGGCTTCGACGCGCGCCGGATCAGGTTCGCGCCAAGCCTGACCCTGCCGGAGGGATGGCAGTTTGGCAGCGCGCTGGACGTCGTTTCACGCGAGGGCGACACCGTGCGTTTCACGCCGGTGGTGCTGGTCGACCTGGTGGATTCGCCGCTGTACGCGGGCCGCTGGTTCAAGCGCTACGACCTCGATCCCGGCGCGCGGCAGCCGGTGCACCTGGACGTGGTCGCCGATGCGCCGGAACAGCTCGACGCCACGCCGGCGATGCTCGACGCGCACCGTGCGCTGGTGCGCCAGGCCGACCGGGTGTTCGGCGCGCGCCCGTTTGCGCACTACGATTTCCTGCTGGCGCTGTCGGACCAGTTCAGCGGGATCGGGCTGGAACACCACCAGTCCAGCGAGAACGGCACCTATCCCGGCTACCTGCGCGGCAGCGCGCCGTTCATCGGCAACGACCTGCTGCCGCACGAGTACTCGCATGCGTGGAACGGCAAGTACCGGCGCCCCGCGCCGTCGTGGACGCCACACTTCAACACCCCGATGCACGATGATTTGCTGTGGCTGTACGAGGGCCAGACCAACTACTGGGCGCTGGTGCTGGCCGCGCGCTCGGGTTTGCTGGACGAGAAGCAGACACGTGCGGTGCTGGCCGAACTGCTGGCGACGCAGGCGCAGCGGCGCGGCCGCGACTGGCGCAGCCTGCAGGACACGGTGAGCCAGGGCATCATCGACTTCAACGACGCGCCACAGGCCTGGGAAAGCTGGCAGCGTGCCTACGATTTCTACGGCGAGGGCGCGCTGCTGTGGCTGGACGTGGATGGCAGGCTGCGCGAGCTGTCGCACGGCAAGCGCTCGCTGGACGATTTTGCGCAGCGCTTCTTCGGCGGCTCACAGGGGCGCGTGCAGGTGTCGACCTACGGCTTCGACGACATGGTGGCGGCATTGAATGCGGTGCAGCCGTTCGACTGGGCGGCCTTCCTGCGTGAGCGTCTCGATGCGACGCCGGCCCCGCTCGACGGCCTGGCGTGCAGCGGCTGGCGGCTGGCCTACACCGCGGAGCCGAATGCCGCGGTCACGGCGGCCGAAGATGCGGACGGTTACGACGATTTCCGTTTTTCGCTGGGGCTGAAAATCGCGCGTGCGGACGGCCGGATCGACGAGGTGCTGTGGGACAGTCCCGCATTCAAGGCCGGGTTGGCGCGCGACATGCGCGTGCTGGCGGTCGACGGCACCGCCTACAGCGCCGAGCGGCTGCGGACCGCGCTGGCTGCCGCGAAAACCGCGAAGCCGCCGGTCGAGCTGCTGCTGCGCCAGGGCGACAGCTTCACCACGCAGCGGATCGACTACCACGGCGGCGTACGTCATCCGCATCTCGAACGCGTCCCGAACGCGCCCGATCGCCTGCGGCAAGTACTGACGGCGCGGTAGCCCGGGTGTTGGAGTGCAGCTGCAAGCTGTTGCCCAAGGCCAGGTTTTCCATCGGCATCACGTCCCGGGCGCTAGCCTTGCCAGCATGGCGCATTGCTGTTCGAGGCGCCGGCAACCCGAGGAGATCGCGATGAAGAAGATTCCCACTGGCGCATGGGTCGTGGTGGCCGACGGCACCGGCGCGCGGCTCCTGCGCAACGTCGGCAAGGGCCTCAACGTATCGCTCGAACAGGTGAAACTGGTGGGGCCGAAAGATCTTGCCCATGACGGCCCGGCCGGGCGTCAGCCGCCCGAGCGAAGCACGGCGGAGATGGACGAAGCCACCTTCGCCAAGCAGCTGGCGCAGCGCCTGAATGCCGCCGCGCTGAAGAACGAGTTTGCCCACCTGGTACTGGTGGCCGACCCGCAGACGCTGGGGCAGATGCGCCCCTTGCTGCACGAGGAGACCGCCAAGCGGATGGTGGAGGAACTCAACAAGTCGCTGTTCCGTGCGCCGCTGGAAGAGATCGAGCGTGCACTGAAAGCGACCTGGTGAAAGCGCCTGTGCGGGAGGGGTGGTTTCCCCGTCGTGTTGAACCCGCTGCCGGAACGACTTACCTTGCGGCGTTTCTCTTTGCCGCAGGAGTGTCATGTGACCCGGTTGTCCGACTTTCCCATCACCACGCGCTGGCCTGCGCAGCATCCCGATCGCATCCAGTTGTATTCGCTGAACACGCCGAACGGGGTGAAGGTGTCGATCCTGCTGGAGGAGACCGGCTTGCCGTACGAGCCGCACCTGGTCGACATCGGCAAGGACGAGAGCCACACGGCGGAGTTCCTCGCGCTCAACCCGAACGGCAAGATCCCCGCGATCATCGACCCGCACGGCCCGGGCGGCGAGCCGCTGGCGTTGTTCGAGTCAGGCGCGATCCTGCTGTACCTGGCGGACAAGACCGGGCAGTTCATTCCGGCCGACCCGGCACGGCGCTGGGAGACGATCCAGTGGGTGTTCCTCCAGATGGCGTCGATCGGACCGATGTTCGGCCAGCTCGGTTTCTTCAACAAGTTCGCCGGCAAGGCGTACGAGGACAAGCGCCCGCTGCAGCGCTACGTCAACGAGTCGAAGCGCCTGCTCGGCGTGCTCGGCCAGCGGCTCACCGGTCGCCGCTGGCTGATGGGCGACGACTACACCGTCGCCGACATCGCCACGCTGGGCTGGGTGGACAACCTGATCACGTTCTACGAGGCGCGCGAGCTGGTCGACTACGACAGTTTCGCCCACGTCGGCGGTTGGCTCGAACGCGGGCTGGCGCGCCCGGCCGTGCAGCGCGGGCTGAAGATTCCCGGCCGCGGCTGAGCGCATACGCTCGGACGCGGCACCAGACAAACTCCGGAAGGTCGGCATTGCCGACAGCCTGTCGCTGCTGGGGCGGCCGAAGGGCGTAATGCCTCGCTGCCCGTCCCGCCGGGACGAGAAGCGTTTGCACGGCCGCGCGCCAACCTGCGCACAATGCCTGTATCCAACCGACCCGCGGGACCACCGGCATGCCCCGACACCATCACGAACGACACCGTACCGACCGCATCGGCTGGCTGCGTGCCGCCGTACTGGGCGCGAACGACGGCATCGTCTCGACCGCCAGCCTGGTGCTGGGCGTGACGGCGGCGCATGCCAGCGGGCAGAACATCCTGGTCGCCGGCGTCGCCGGACTGGTGGCCGGGGCGATGTCGATGGCCGCCGGCGAGTACGTGTCGGTGCATTCGCAGGCCGACAGCGAGCGCGCCGAACTCGCGCGCGAGCACCTGGAGCTGCAGACCCAGACGGAAGCCGAGCACCGCGAACTGGCGGCGATCTACGTCGGCCGCGGGCTCGACCCGCAACTGGCCCGGCAGGTGGCCGACCAGCTGATGGCACATGACGCGCTCGATGCGCACGCCCGCGACGAACTGGGCATCACCGAGGCGCTGAAGGCGAGGCCGCTGCAGGCTGCCGGTGCCTCGGCGCTGAGCTTTGCGGTGGGCTCCGCGCTGCCGCTGCTGGTGGTGCTTTTCGAGGCCGAACGGGGGCCGCCCGGACCCGGCGGCGGGGCCCCTGGAGCTGCAGACCCAGACGGAAGCCGA
>LNAP01000775.1_pt1 | contig 35321 bp, 33 predicted proteins | sample 602601 | NCBI WGS metagenome assembly LNAP01 (sample SAMN02440304, study PRJNA202911) | soil metagenome | biome: Subtropical and temperate rainforests or woodlands; isolation source: soil samples (1 kg each in a 20% v/v slurry with milli Q water) were... ... | reverse complement strand
GTGGCGAAAACGCTGCGCGGCCGCCAGCGTGCCGGCATGCAGTTCGGGATAGCCGCCCGGCAGCCAGCAGACGTCGCAGCCGGCAGGTGGCGCCTCATCGGCGAGCGGCGAGAAGCGCACGATCTCGGCGCCGGCGCGGCGCCAGCCGTCGAGCAGATGCGGGTAGATGAAGCTGAAGGCGGCATCGGACGCCAGCGCGATGCGCTGGCCGGGCGGCGGGATCGCAAACGCCGCATTGCCGGTGGCGCCATCGAGCGGTGAGGCCAACGCGACGATGGCGTCGAGGTCGAGATGCCGTTCCGCCATGTCGGCGAGCGCTGTGAGCCGTGCCGCGAGGTCGCCGTGCTCGCCGGCCTGCACCAGCCCGAGATGCCGTTCCGGCAAGCTCAACGCAGCATCTCGCGGAATCGCGCCAAGCACTGGAATACCCAGCGCGGCGATCGCGGCGACGATCGGCGCGCGGTGGCGTTCGCTGGCGACCTTGTTCAGCACCACGCCGGCGATGCGGATCGCGGGATCATGGCTGGCAAAGCCGCGCAGCACCGCCGCGGCGGATTGCGACTGGCCGGAGACGTCGAGCACCAGCAGCACCGGCAGGCGCCAGCGCGCCGCCAGATCGGCCGCCGCGCCGCTGCGGCCGGGTTCGCCAACAACGCCATCGAACAGGCCCATGGCGCCTTCGATCACGACAACGTCGGCGTCAGTAACGGCGTCGGCGGCCAGTGCATCGAGCAGCGTGGGCGGCATCGACCAGCTGTCGAGATTGAGGCTGCTGCGGCCGGTGGCGTAGGCGTGGAATGCGGGGTCGATGTAGTCAGGCCCGGCCTTGGCCGATCGCACTTTCATGCCGCGCCGCGCCAGTGCAGCGAGAATGCCCAAAGTCACCGTAGTTTTGCCGCCGCCGGAGCGCGGCGCGGAGATGAGGAGGGCCGGGGGTTGTCTGGTCATGGAACGTGTCATCAGCGAAGGGCGGATCCACCCTCCCCTAAAGGGGGAGGGTCGACAATGTCGCGCGAAGCGCGATGTTGTCGGGGTGGGGTGAAGCCTCAGACGCAGCGCGGGCGAATCACCCCACCCCGCGCACTGCGGGCGCGACCCTCCCCTCTAGGGGAGGGTAAGCAAGAGCCTACGCACTTGCCTTGTGCGGCCAGTACCTGTCCCGCAGATGCCGCTTCACCAATTTCCCCGTCGGGGTGCGCGGCAGTTCTGCCTCGAAGTCGATGCTCTTCGGGCATTTGATCGGTGACAGGTGCTTGCGGCAGAACAGCATCAGCTCGGCCTCCAGGGCCTTGCCGGCGCGACTCATGTCGTGCGGCTGCACCACCGCCTTGACCTCCTCGCCCATCTCCTCGTTGGGCACGCCGAACACCGCGACGTCGGCGATGTCCGGGTGGGTGATCAGTACGTCCTCGGTCTCCTGCGGATAGATGTTCACGCCGCCGGAAATGATCATGTAGGACTTGCGGTCTGTGAGGTAGAGGAAGCCTTCCTCGTCGAGATAGCCGACGTCGCCCAGCGTCGACCAGCCCTTGTCGTTATAGGCGCGCTTGGTTTTCTCCGGATCGTTGTGATAGGCGAAGGTTGGCGCATCGGCGAAATACACCGTGCCGATCTGGCCGGGCGGCATTTCCCGGTCGTCCTCACCGAGGATCTTGACCTTGCCGACCACGGCGCGGCCGACCGTGCCGCGATGCGACAGCCATTGCTGCGAATTCGACACCGTGACGCCGTTGCCCTCCGAGCCGGCGTAGTACTCGATCAGGATCGGACCCCACCAGTCGATCATCCGTGCTTTTACGTCGACCGGGCAGGGCGCCGCGGCATGGATCGCGCCCTTCAGCGAGGAAATATCGTAACGCAGGCGGACCTCGTCCGGCAGCTTCAGCATGCGCACGAACATGGTCGGCACCAGCTGCGACTGGGTCGCCTTGTACTGCTCCACCAGCTTCAGGAACTGCTCGGCATCGAAGGATTCCATGATCACCGAGGTGCCGCCCAGCGTGACCACCATCATGTTGAAGCGCAAGGGAGCCGCGTGATACAGCGGCGCCGGCGACAGGTAGATGCTGTCCTCGTTCATGCCGCACATGGTGGCGCACAGCAGCTTCAGGAACGGATTTGGTACGTCGATCGGACTGTTGTCCGAGGCGCGCTTGATGCCCTTGGGGCGCCCGGTGGTGCCGGACGAATACAGCATATCGTAGCCGGCGACCTCGTCGGCGATGGGCGTCGACGGCTGCGCCGCCAGCACGGCGTCCCAGTCGCGGAATCCGTCGCGGGGCCCCTCGACGATGTAGAACAGCGTATCGGGCGCGCCGGATATCAGCGGCGCAATCACCTCAGCCCCTTTCGGCGAGGTGATGACGACCTTCGCACCACAGTCCTTGACGATGTAGGCGATCTCGTCCGGTGTGAGATAGCGGCTGATCGCGGTGTAGTACAATCCGCTGCGTTGCGCTGCCCAGCAGATCTCCATGAACTCCAGCCGGTTCTCCATCAGCAGCGCGACGTGGTCGCCGGCCTTGAGGCCGAGCGATCGGAACAGGCGCGCGCCCTGGTTGGAGCGTTCGTCGAGCTGGCGATAGGTAACGGATTTGCCCGAGCCCGCCATCAGGTAGGCGATCTTGTCGGGATTCGTCCGCGCGTGGATCGACGGATGCGTCATGGTGTTTCCCCGGGAAGTGGCGGATTGGTCCGCTCTGGTATTCAGCGAATAGGTTTGCGTTCTTCCTTCTCCCCTTGTGGGAGAAGGTGGCGCGGACGAAGTCCGCGGCGGATGAGGGGGTTGCGGAGCGCGACACTATCCCTCACCCGTCCGCGCTGTCGCGCGGCCACCCTCTCCCACCTAGCGAAGCTTCGCTTCGCGCGGGGAGAGGGAAGGAAGATCGAAGCTAAAGTCTCTCCACGATCGTCACATTGGCCATGCCGCCGCCTTCGCACATGGTCTGCAGGCCGTAGCGCTTGTTGTTCTGTTTTAGCGCATGCAGCAGCGTGGTCATCAGTTTGGTGCCGGAGCTGCCGAGCGGATGGCCCAGCGCAATGGCGCCGCCATTGACGTTGAGTTTTGCGGGATCGGCGCCGAGGGTCTTGAGCCAGGCGGTGGGCACCGAGGCAAAGGCCTCGTTGACTTCGTAGAGGTCGATGTCGTCGATCGACATCCCGGCCTTGTGCAGCGCGCGCTGGGTGGCGGGAAGAGGTGCTTCCAGCATGATCACGGGGTCGCCGCCCATCATGGTCATGTGATGGATGCGGGCCATCGGCTTGATCCCGAGTGCCTTCAGACCCTTCTCGCTGACCACCATGACGCCCGACGCGCCGTCGCAGATCTGGCTGGCGGAGGCGGCGGTGAGCTTGCCGCCCTCCTGGATCAGCTTGACCCCGCGGATGCCCGCCAGGGTCGCGTCGAAGCGGATACCCTCGTCGATCTGGTGAGTGTCGGTGGTGCCGTCGGCGCGGGTGATCGTCAGCGGAACGATCTCATCCTTGAACCTGCCGGCTTGCGTTGCGGCAATGGCGCGCTGGTGGCTCTCATAGGCGAATTCGTCGAGTTCATCCTTCGAGAGACCGTATTTCTCGGCCATCATTTCCGCGCCGGTGAACTGGCTGAACTGAATATTCGGGTAGCTCCGCTCCATGTTCGGGCTCTTGTAGTGGCCCAGCCCGGCCTTGGCGGCCAGAACGCTCGGGGAGCCCATCGGCACCCGCGTCATGCTCTCGACGCCGGCCGCGATCACCATGTCCATGGTGCCGGACATCACGGCCTGGGCAGCAAAATGCAGCGCCTGCTGCGACGAGCCGCACTGGCGGTCGACCGAGGTGCCCGGCACGCTTTCCGGCAGTTTCGATGCCAGAACAGCGTTGCGCGCGATATTGACGGATTGTTCGCCGCCCTGGCTGACGCAGCCCATGATGACGTCCTCAACCGCTGCCGGATCGGCGCCGCTGCGCTCCACCAGCGAATCGAGCACCGAAGCGGCGAGGTCGGCGGGATGCCAGCCGGACAGCCGGCCGCCTTTGCGGCCGCCAGCGGTGCGGGCGGCGGCGACGATATAGGCCTCGGCCATGGCAAATCTCCCTGATTGCGCCATTCGGCGCTTTTAATGGCCAGATTTAAGAGGTCGAAATTCGCTTAGTCAATCGCTCAATTAACTCTTGAGTGCGGCGCGGCAATGAGGTTATCTGCCGCCCACATGAACGCACATACCACCCTCAGTTCTCCGGGCCGCGGTCAGTCGGCCAAGAACCCCACCGCAGAGAAGCTGCTGGTGGCGGCCAGCGAACTGATGATCGAGAGCAATTCCATCGAGGTGTCGCTGAGTGAAATCGCGCAGCGCTCGGGCGTCAATGCGGCGCTGGTGAAATACCATTTCGGCAACAAGGACGGGTTGCTTCTGGCGCTGCTGGCGCGCGACGCCGCCACCGAGATGACCAACCTGGAATACCTGATGGCGCAGCCGATTACGGCCACTGCCAAGCTGCGGCTGCACATCGCCGGCATCATCAAGGCCTATTACCAGTTTCCCTACATGAACCGGCTGATCCACTATTTGCTGCACGAGAGCAGCAACGAGGCAGCCGACGAGGTGTCGAAATTCTTCATCGGCCCGCTGCTCGAATTCCACCGCCAGCTGCTGGCGGAAGGCTTCGCGGCCGGCGAATTCCGCAAGATCGATCCGGTGCTGTTCTACACCAGCCTGATCGGCGCTTGCGACAACCTGTTCTTCAGCCGTGATGCCATGTCGCGCGCCATTGGCGTCGGCCCGGTGACGGACGAAGTCTGCCGCGACTACGTCGCCCATATGGAGGCGATGCTGCTCGGCGGCATGCTGATTAATAACACGGCCGGATCAACGGCCGGACGATGAGGCGACAAAGCTAAGAAGAAACGGCCCCAAGGAAGACGACAGGCGACCAAGAAAAAACGTCGGGAAACGCCCAAGGAACGAATACAGGTCCAAGTCGAAAGAAGAAAAGTCCAAGGAACAAACGAAGCCAACAAAAAAAGACCGCGACGCCCAAGGACACGTTCAAGAAAAAAATCAGGAAACGCCCAAGGAAAGGCAAACTCGATGCAGTTGAAAGACGTAGCCGTATTCATCACCGGTGGCGGCTCGGGGCTGGGTGCTGCGACCGCGCGCGCGATGGCTGCCAAGGGTGCCAAGGTTGCGGTGTTCGACCGCAGCCAGGAGAACGCCGAAAAGGTTGCCGCCGAGGTGAAGGGCATCGCCGTGGTCGGCGACGTCACCAGCGAGACGGACGTGCAAGCTGGCCTCGCAAAGGCGGAAGCCGCACACGGCGTCGCGCGCGTGCTGGTGAACTGCGCCGGCATCGGCGGCTCGCAGCGCATCGTCGGCAAGCAGGGCGTCTATCCGCTGGAAAAATTCACCAACGTCATCATGGTCAACCTGGTCGGCACCTTCAACGTGTTGCGGCTGTTCGCCGAACAAGCGACCAAGCTGGAAGCCATCGGCGAAGAGCGCGGCGTCATCATCAACACCGCCAGCGTCGCTGCCTATGAAGGCCAGATCGGACAGATCGCCTACTCGGCGTCGAAGGGCGGCGTCGTCGGCCTGACCCTGCCGGCTGCCCGCGACCTCGCCTCGCAGAAAATCCGCGTTAACACCATCGCGCCCGGCCTGTTCCTGACGCCGCTCTTGATGGGCCTGAACGAGGAAGCACGCGCCAGCCTCGGCGCCCAGGTGCCGCATCCGGCGCGGCTCGGCGACGCATCGGAATACGGCAACCTCGCGGTCCATATCGTCGAGAACCCGATGCTCAACGGTGAAACGATCCGGTTGGATGGCGCGATCCGTATGGCGCCGCGGTAGCTTTACTTTCTACCCCTCTCCCCTTGTGGGAGAGGGTGGCCGCGCGAAGCGCGGACGGGTGAGGGGGCCTCGCTTGGCTCACCCCTCACCCCACGGAGTTCGAACTGACCGCCTGTGCTGCCCTCTCCCACAGGGGGAGAGGGCGCGGCTACCGGCGCCGGCGAAGCGACTACCATCACTGAACGAAGAGGTCCGATCAAGAGACCATCGTTGGGGAGAGACCAGATGAATGCACAGGCCGCCGCGGTGCTCACAAAGCCAGCCTTTCGCAAGATCAACTGGCTGCCGCGCGACATCGATGTCGTCAGGCGGGCGGACGGCATCATCGTCATCAAGTCGAACTTCCCGCTCAAGCAATACGAACCCCACATTCCCGCCTCGCTGGCAAAATGGGCGGTGCAGCGCCCGGACCGGGTGTGGCTGGCGCAGCGCGCCGGCGCCGACCGGGCGTGGCGCAAGATCACCTACGCACAGGCCAAGCGCGAGGTCGACGGTCTCACCCAGGCGCTGCTCGACATGAAGCTGCCCGATGGCGCGCCGGTGGCCATCCTGTCCGGCAATTCCATCGAGCACGCGCTGATGACCCAGGCGGCAATGCAGGCGCGGTTGCCCGCGGCGCCGGTATCGCCGGCCTATTCGCTGATGAGCCAGGATCACGTCAAACTGAAATATCTGTTCGACCTGATCAAGCCGGTGGTGGTGATGGTGCAGGACGGTCCGCCCTTCGAGAAGGCGCTGAAGGCGCTCGACCTCACGGGCATCAAGGTCATTCACGTGGCGCGGCCCTGTGATGGCATCGCCAGCGTGGCCTTCGCCGATCTCGCCGCGACGCCGGTGACGACAGCGGTCGACGAATCGATTGCGGCCATCACGCCGGACGCGGTCGGAAAACTGCTGTTCACATCGGGCTCCACCGGCATGCCCAAGGCCGTCATCAATACCCAGCGGATGATGACCTCCAATGCAGCGATGATGATGCAATGCCGGCCGCGCGATCCCGACGGCCCGGAGACCATCTACGTCGACTGGATGCCGTGGAACCACACCATGGGCGGCAACGCGCTGTTCAATCCGGTGCTGACCGAGGGCGGCACGCTGTATATCGACGACGGCAAGCCGGTGCCGGGGATGATCGAGGAGACGCTGAAGAACCTGCGCGAGATCTCGCCGACCTATTATGCCAACGTGCCGGCCGGCTACGCGGTGCTGGCCGCGGCGATGGAGAAGGACGATGCGCTGTGCCGCAACTTCTTCCGCAACCTGACGCTGATGGGCTACGGCGGCGCGCGGCTGCCCGACGATCTCTATGACCGGATGCAGGCACTGGCGGTGCGCGCTACCGGTGAGCGCATCGTGTTCTACACCGGCTGGGGCTCCACGGAGACGGCGCCGACCTCCACCGGCACCTATTGGGAGACCGAACGCGTCGGCCTGATCGGCCTGCCGTTCCCCGGTGTCGAGCTGAAGATGGTGCCGGTGGGATCGAAATACGAGTTGCGGCTGCGCGGCGTCAACGTCACGCCGGGTTACTATCGCCAGCCTGAACTCACCGCGGCCGCGTTCGACGAGGAAGGCTTCTACAAGATTGGCGACGCCGGCGTGTTCGTCGACGACAACGATCCCGCCCAAGGCCTGATCTTCTCCGGCCGCGTGGTGGAGGATTTCAAGCTGACCACCGGCACCTTCGTGCATGTCGGCGCGGTACGCACCGACGCCATCGCCGCCGCGACGCCGGTGATTCAGGACGCGCTGGTGGCCGGACAGGACCGGCCTTTCATTGGCTTGCTGGCATGGCCCAATCTGGCGGCATGCCGGCTGCTGATCGGCAATAGCGATGCGACGTTCGCCGACGTGGTCCGCCATCCCGAGGTGCTGAAATGCCTGAGGGACGGATTGCAGGCGCACAATGCCGCCACTGAAGGCGCCAGCAGCATGCGGGTCGCGCGCGCAATGCTGATGGAGGAACCGGCCTCCATCGATGGCAACGAACTCACCGACAAGGGCTACATCAACCAGCGCGCCGGACTCGAGCGCCGGGCCGATCTGGTGACACGGCTCTATGCCGATTCGCCCGGCGAAGACGTCATCATTCTCAACTAATTCAGACGCATCAAAGAAGAGTACACGCCATGAATTTCGATTTCTCCGACGACCAGAAACAGCTCCGCGATCAGGCCCGGCGCTTCCTCGCAGAAAAGTGTCCGCCGAAGGCGGTACGCGAGGTGCTCGACGGCAAGGCGACCCATGACAAGGCGCTGTGGAAGGGCCTCGCCGAGATGGGCTTTCTCGGCGTCGCCATTCCCGAGGAATTCGGTGGCACCGGCGCCGGGCATCTGGAGCTGTGCGTGATTGCCGAGGAGATGGGCCGCGCGCTGGCGCCGGTGCCGTTTTCCTCGACCGTTTATCTCGCCGCCGAAGCCCTGCTGTTGGCGGGCTCCGATGCGCAAAAGGAAAAATGGCTGCCGCTGATCGCGTCCGGCGAGGCGATCGGCACACTGGCGCTGTTCGAGGGCTCCGGCAATCCGTCGCCCACCGCGATCAAGGTCACCACGGCGAATGGCACGGTGAGCGGCACAAAGAAGCCGGTGCCCGATGGCGCCATAGCTGATTTCGCCATCGTCGCTGCGCGCACCGCCTCGACCGGCCGCGAGACGGACATCTCGCTGTTCATCGTCGACCTCAAGGGCGACGGCGTCGAAACCAGGGCATTGGCCAATGTCGATCCGTCGCGCCAGCAGGCCGAGATCACGTTCAAGAATGCAAAGGCCGATCCGCTCGGTGCCGCCAATGAGGGTTGGAGCATTTTGAGCCGCGTGCTCGATCGCGCTGCTGTGCTGGTCGCTTTCGAGCAGGTCGGCGGCTCCGACCGCGCGCTGGAGATGGGCCGCGACTACGCGCTCGACCGCATCGCCTTCGGCCGTCAGATCGGCTCGTTCCAGGCGGTGAAGCACCTCCTTGCCGACATGTATGTCTCGGCAACGCTGGCGCGTTCGAACTGCTACTACGGAGCCTGGGCACTTTCCACCAATGCCTCCGAACTTCCGGAAGCCGCCGCAGCCGCGCGCATCAGTGCGACGCAGGCATTCCAGCATTGCTCGAAGAACAACATCCAGGTCCATGGCGGCATGGGCTTCACCTGGGAGTTCGACTGCCACATGTACTACCGCCGCTCCAATGCGCTGGCGCTCGGGCTCGGTAGCCTGTCGTACTGGGAAGACCAGTTGATCGATCGCATGCGTCAGCGCAACGCGGCGTAGCGCTTTCTTCCTTCCCTCTCCCCTTGTGGGAGAGGGTGGCCGCGCGCAGCGCGGACGGGTGAGGGGTAGCCACGAAACTCCGAGCCCGGCAGTACCCCTCATCCGTCACGGCCTTCGGCCGTGCCACCTTCTCCCACAAGGGGAGAAGGAAGAAAGGACCGAGCCATGAATTTCGACGACACTCCGCAGGAGGCCGCGTTTCGCGCCGAGGCAAAAGCCTGGATCGCGGCTAATGCGCCGAAGCAGTATGAAGATGAACTGAAAAAAGCCTCGCTCGGCCGCATCCAACTCAAGAGCGGCAACATTCTCGAGGTCGCAAAAGCCTGGCAGAAGAAGAAGGCCGACGCCGGCTGGGCGGTGCCGCACTGGCCGAAGGATTACGGCGGGCGCGGCGCCACGCCGATCGAGCGCGTGATCTGGCAGCAGGAAGAGGGCGTGTTCGGCAAGCTCGGCGCGCTGTTCATCATCGGCCACGGCATGTGCGGCCCGACCATGATGGCCTATGCCTCGGAGGACCAGAAGCGGCACTACCTGCCGCCGCTGGCGTCGGGCGAAAACATCTGGTGTCAGCTGTTCTCCGAACCCGCCGGCGGATCCGATGTCGCCGGCCTGCGTACCCGCGCCGAGAAGGACGGCGACGACTGGGTCATCAACGGGCAAAAAATCTGGACGTCCGGCGCGCACTATTCCGATTACGGAATTCTCATCACCCGCACCGACCCCAATGTCGCAAAGCACAAAGGGCTCACCATGTTCTTCCTGGACATGAAGAGCCCGGGCGTCGTGATTAAGCCAATCAAGCAGGCCAACGGCCAGTCGGAATTCAACGAGGTGTATTTCACCGACGTGCGCATCCCCGACGCGCAGCGGCTCGGCGCAGTGAATGATGGCTGGAACGTATCGCTGACCACGCTGATGAACGAACGCATGGCGATCGGCAGCAACATGGCGACAGGGTTTCCGGAGCTGTTCGATTTCTGCAGCAGCCTGATGCTGGAAGACGGTCTGGCCATCGACGACCGTGCGGTTCGCTCCAAGCTGGCGAACTGGGCGGTGAAGGCCAGTGGCCTGAAATACACCAGCTTCCGCGCCATCTCGGCGCTGTCGCGCGGCGAGCGGCCTGGACCGGAAAACTCCATCGGCAAGCTGGTGGCCGGCAGCATGTTGCAGGACGTAGCGACCTATGCCCTCGACCTGCAGGGCGCCGCCGGCGTGCTGAGCGGGCCGGACGACGCCGAGGCCGCCGGAAAATTCCAGGCCATGCTCCTGCGCTCGCCGGCCACGCGCGTCGAAGGCGGCACCGACGAGATTCTGCGCAACATCATCGCCGAGCGCGTGCTTGGTTTGCCCGGCGACATCCGGGTCGACAAGGACGTGCCGTTCAACGAGATCCCGACCAGGGGAAGGTGAATCTTTCTCGCTTCCCTCTCCCCTTGTGGGAGAGGGTGGCCGCGTGCAGCGCGGCCGGGTGAGGGGTAGCCGCGAACTCCGAGCCCAGTACCCCCTCATCCGTCGCGGCCTTCGGCCGCGCCACCTTCTCCCACAAGGGGAGAAGGAAGAAGAAAGGGACGAACCCATGAATTTCGATGATACCCCGCAGGAAGCCGCCTTTCGTGCCGAGGCGCGCACCTGGATCGCAGCCAATGCGCCGAAGGCGTACGAGGCTGAGCTGTCGAAGACCTCGGTCGGCCGCATCAAGCTGCAGAAGAGCGACATCGTGTCAGTCGCCAAAGACTGGCAGAAGAAGAAATCCGACGCCGGCTGGGTCTGCCTGCACTGGCCGAAGGAATATGGCGGCCGCGGCGCCACACCGGTCGAGCGGGTGATCTGGCAGCAGGAGGAGGGTGTCTATGGCAAGCTCACGCATCCGTTCCAGATCGGCGAGGGCATGTGCGGCCCGACGGTGATGGCCTATGGCAGCGAGGACGACAAGCGTCGCTACCTGCCGAAGATCGCCTCCGGCGAGGAGATCTGGTGCCAGCTGTTTTCCGAACCGGCCGGCGGATCCGACGTCGCCGGCCTGCGCACCCGGGCCGAGAAGGACGGCGACGGCTGGATCGTCAACGGCCAGAAGATCTGGACCTCGGGTGCGCATTACTCCGACTACGGCCTGCTGATCACCCGCACCGATCCCAACGTGCCCAAGCACAAGGGCCTCACCATGTTCTATCTGGACATGAAGAGCCCCGGCGTCGAGGTCAAGCCGATCAAGCAAGCCAACGGCATGCAGGAATTCAACGAGGTGTTCTTCACGAACGTCCGTATTCCCGACTCGCAACGCCTGGGCGCCGTCGGCGACGGCTGGAACGTGTCGCTGACCACCCTGATGAACGAGCGCATGTCGATCGGGGCGCGGCTGGCCAACGGTTTTCCGGAATTGTTCGAGTTCTGCAGCAACCTGATGCTTGAGGATGGCCCGGCCATCGACGACCGTACTGTGCGCTCGAAGCTGGCGAACTGGGCGGTGAAGTCGAGCGGGTTGAAATACACCAGCTACCGCGCGGTGTCGGCGCTGTCCAAGGGCGAGCGGCCAGGGCCGGAAAATTCCATCGGCAAGCTGGTGGCCGGCGCCATGGCGCAGGACATCGCTACCTTCGCCATGGACCTGCAGGGCGCCTCGGGCATGCTGACCGACCCGGCGATGGCGGAGGTCGGGGGCCAGTTCCAGGCGATGCTGCTGCAGTCGCCGTCGATCCGCATCGCCGGCGGTACCGACGAGATCCTGCGCAACATCATCGCCGAGCGCGTGCTCGGCCTGCCCGGCGACATCCGCGTCGACAAGGACGTGCCGTTCAACAAGATCCCGACCAAGGGACGATAGCTTCTTGCTTACTTTTTTCCCTCTCCCCTTGTGGGAGAGGGTGGCCGCGCGAAGCGCGGACGGGTGAGGGGTGCCACGAACTCCTGGCCTGGCAGTACCCCCTCATCCGTCACGGCCTTCGGCCGTGCCACCTTCTCCCACAAGGGGAGAAGGAAGAAGGCGCGCTTTACCTGACGAGGACTTCATGACCGACATCGCTCCCATCGACGTGCTCGAATCCCTGCTCGCCGCGCGCTATTCCTGTCGTGCCTACAGACCGCAGCAGGTGCCGCGCGAGACCATTGAACGGATTCTAGCCGCGGCGCAAAGGACGGCATCGTGGTGCAACAGCCAGCCGTGGCAGGTGACAATTACCTCCGGCGAGGCAACGAGAAAATTTCGCGACGCGCTGTATCCGGTGGCGGCATCGGGCGCGCCGAATTCCGGCGACTTCCCGTTTCCACGTGAGTATCGCGGGGTCTATCTGGAGCGCCGCCGCGAGAGCGGCTTCCAGCTTTATAATACGCTCGGCATCGAACGCGGCGACAAGGCGGCCTATGCCAGGCAGGCGATGGAGAATTTCAACTTCTTCGGCGCGCCGCATGTGGCGATCATCACCACGGACGAGGCGCTGGGTGTCTATGGCGCGGTGGACTGCGGCGGCTATGTCAGCAATTTCATGCTGGCGGCCCAGGCGCTCGGCGTTGCCACCGTGCCGCAGGCGGCTTTGGCGTTTCATTCCGAAGTGGTGCGCAAGCACTTCGGCCTTGGCGACGATCGCCGGGTAGTGTGCGGCATCTCGTTCGGCTTTCCCGATAGCGAACACAAGGTCAACAGCTACCGCACCACGCGGGCCAAGCTCGCGGACGTCGCGACGTTTGTGGAGTAGCTGCAGCGCACTTCTTCCCTCTCTCCTTGTGGGAGAGGGTGGATCGAACCGCGTAGCGGTTCGAGACGGGTGAGGGTAGTTGCGAACTCTGAGCCTTTAGCTACCCCTGATCCGACCGCGCTTCGCGCGGCCACCTTCTCCCACAAGGGGAGAAGGAAGAACGCCGCACCATTCCTGCTCGCTCAAAATCTCGGAGCCCTCTTCTCCGAAAACGCCAGAATGCCTTCCTTGATCTCGGTGCCGCGCATGCTGTCGCGGGCGCGCTGGTTGGCGGCTTCCTCGTCGAGTTCGCCGCGGGCGAATTCGTTGATGGCGCGCTTCATGCCGCGCATGGCGGATGGCGCATTGCCGGCCAGGATGGTCGCCAGCCTGTCGACTTCGGCGTCCAGCGCCTCCGCCGGGGCGGTGGCGGTGAGGTAGCCCATCCGCAGCATCTCCGGCGCGTCGATCTTCTGCGCGGTCAGGAACAGCTTCTTGGCGTTGTCGACGCCGAGCCGGGTGACGTAGCGCTGGATGCCACTCTTGTAATAATGCAGGCCGAGCCGCGCGGCCGGCATGAACATCTCGCAGCTGTCGACGCCGATGCGGAAATCGCAGGCCAGGGCCAGATCGGTGGAGCCGCCATAGACCCCGCCATTGAGCCGGCAGATGGTCGGCAGGGCCAGATCCTCGAGCCGGTTGGCAACGATCTCGAAGGATGAGCCGGCGCTCGGCTGCTCGGCATCGCTGCCGGCCCGCTCCGCAATGGCGCCGAGATCAAAACCGGCGCTGAAGGCGCGGCCGGTCCCGGTCAGCACCAGCACCCGGACGGCGGGATCGGCCTCGACCTGGTCGAACTGACCCAGCAAGGTGTCGAGATCGACCGATTGCAGCCGGTTCAGGTGCCTGGGGCGGTTCAGCCGGATGGTGGCGCGGGGGCCGTCGATGGTGAGAAGCGGCGTGCTGGCGGTGTCCGTCGTTTCCGACATGTTGTTCTCCTTGGGGGCAGGGCGGCCGCAACCTGCCCGCGCTGTCACAGCAGGTCAACGCGGCTCGCCTACAGTGTGATCGATCTCACGGAAGCGTGGCGGCATTTCCGCTGGGATCGGTTATATTCCCACAAGGATGGAGGTTCCCGGTCATTGGCATGGCGGGGACCGCATTATATCTCCCGGAACGATCGGCAACTTCCCATGGATATGGCCTACCTTCAGCACGCCGGCAGCGCGTTCGCATCGATCTTCGTGGTGGCGACCTGCACCATGCGGACAATGATCCCACTGCGGGTGTTCGGCATCCTGACCAATGTGATCCTGATCGCGGTCTCGATCCCGACCCACAATTATCCCACCATGGCGCTGCACGCGGTACTGCTGCCACTCAATGCCTATCGCCTGCACCAGATGCTGCAACTGGTGCGCGACGTGAAAAAATCCGTCAACAGCGACCTGTCGATGGAATGGCTGAAGCCGTTCATGACCGAGCGCAGGTGCGAGGCCGGCGAGGCGCTGTTCTACAAGGATGAAAAGGCGGAGGACATGTTCTACATCGTCAGCGGCCGCTATCGGCTGGTGGAATCCGGCATCGAGCTGCCGGTCGGCGCCATCGTCGGCGAACTCGGCATGCTGTCGCCATCCAACGAGCGGACCCAGACGCTGGAATGCATCGAGGCGGGCACCGTGCTGAGCGTCAGCTATAGCCAGGTCGAGGAGCTCTACGTGCAGAATCCGGAATTTGGCTTCTTCTTCCTGCGCCTGGCCAGCGCCCGGTTGTTCGAGAATATTCATACCCTGGAGCAGCGTCTCGCGAAGAACAGCGGCACGGCCGTTCCCGCCGACCAGCTGGCCTAGGCGTCAGGAATCCGTACGTGGCAGGTTTCATCTCCGCAATTCGCGCCACGCTCACCGAGCTGATGGGCCATGACGATGCGGCGGCGCCTTGCCTGCCGCGGGGCCTGCCCGATGCGGTCAGGACGGTGGCGCTGCATGGCGTTGCGATATTGATTGACTACCAGGGGCCCGGCTACGCGCAGCTGTATTGCGACCGGCTGCGCCGCTTCGTCGGCCGTCACGGCGTGGATGACGCGCTGTTTTGCGAGATCGCGCGGCTGCTGACGGCGCGCATGAGCTATCACGACCCGATCCGGATCGCGCAGCTCAAGCTCGCAGAGCCGGTTACCGCGAGCCGTGCGCCGGTGGTCGATGTCCGGCGATTCCGCGCCGACGAGCTGATCTCGGCGTTGCCCGAGATCGTCGGCGATCCCTTGTTGTGGGCGCTGGAATGCGTCGGTTGCTCGCACCGGACCATCGCCATGCGCTTCAGCAATGTCGGCTGGTGGGGCAGGCGACGGCTCGGGCTCGAAGCATCGCTGCGGCGCTGGCGCCTGTTGTCGGTGCGCTACGAGATGGAGCGGCGCTGGGTCGAGCGCTGGCTGCATATGATCGATCGCGCACTGACGAAACGTCCGGAGGCGGCCGCCGCGGTCGTGCAGACCGCCACGATGATTGAGGGCTATGGCACCGGCTACCGACACGGCCTGGCGGCATGGCATCAGATTATCGACGGGTTGGCGAAGCCCGTTTTCGACGGCGCCCTGCAATTGCCCGATCTGGCGGACGCCATCCGGCGTGCCCGTGCGGTACCGCTCGACCCGAAGGGTGACCAATTGCGCAAGGCGATTGCGGAGATTCGGGCGCGGGCCCGATCGGGCTGAGCCATTCCGTCTCCGGGCATCGTTGCCCGGAAGCCACGCGGGCCTGGAAGCAGTGGGTTTCCCGGTTCCGTGGCGTGCATTCTCGAATTTGTGCTGTCATAAATGTGCATCGTTGCGCTGATCCCAGGGGGCATGGGCTTGTCATTTCCCGCAATGTCGTCGTCGGTTGTCTTGGCGCCTTTGATCGGATGGATGCTGGTCCTGACGGGCAAGCACGTGGTCGCGGATTTTTTCCTACAGAACGCCTGGATGGCGAAGGGCAAGGACCAGAAGACCGGCTGGGCACTGCCGCTGCTGGCGCATTGCGCCGTCCATCTGGTCCTCACCACGTTGATCATGGTGATCATCGCGCCGCGGTTCTGGTTCATCGGACCGGTCGACTTTGCGATCCACATCACCATCGACCGTCTCAAGGGAATTTGCGTTTCCCGGCTCGGCGTGACGCTCGCGCACCCGTGGTTCTGGTCGCTGATCGGGATCGATCAGGCGCTGCACCACCTGACCGGGTTTGCCCTGGCGATCTTCATCGCCGCGAACAGCGGAGCGGCGCCTTAAAGGCGAGACCAGAATGTGGCGCGGCTGCCTTATTCATCGAGATCGTTCAAGAGTCCCCCGTTAACGTACTGGGGTTGTGGTTAACCTTCCGTTAGTAATTTACGTTGCATCCTCGTAGCTGAGGAGAAAACCCATGTGGTCCAGCCGCGAAGCCTTCGAAAACGATTTCTGCCCTGTCCAGGATGATCTGCTCGGTGCGATGTACCGGGCAAATGAAAATGGTCTGCCGCAGCTCGTCGAAAGCGTCTCGTCCGATGTCCGGGCGATGTTGGCGCTGTTCTGCTACCGCCGAAGCCATCTGCACTCGCTGGCGCTGTCCATCGCCGCCAGCTGCGATGAGCGCGAACTGATTCAGCTTGGCGGTCGCGTCGGCTCGACGCTCTACGCCCTGTCGCACGAAACCGCGACGGCGCGCCCGGCCACCACCTCTTCCTACGGCAATCGCAAGGCGATCACGCTGTCGACCAAGCCGCTCAGCACGTTCTCGCCTGTGGTGGATGACGAACTCGACGAGGAAATCGAAACAGCCGGCGATCGCGTTCACGTCACAGCCTGATCAAAGGCCGGTTTCGCCGGGAGCGGACTCCAGCACCGGCAGGCCATGCCGGCGCCGCGCCATGGCGCATTCCGGATCGCCGGGCATGCAGGTCCGACACACGTCCGGCCTGATCTCGTAAATACCGCACGCAGTGCTTTCGCCGACCTTGCCGGTCAGCGCCGAACAGCGATCACCGTCGCAGCGCATGCCGGACAGCCGGTCGTTCACAAATTTCTCCGGAATCAAATCCAGCGCGGCGTCGTCCTCGACGGTAAAGCGCGGCCAGTTGCTGGAATACGCACAGCAAGCGCCGCAGGCCTGGCATGGGCTGGCTTCGCTGGTTATGGCGTCATCGCTTGTCATGCCGCGGTTTATCCCGATCCGATCCGTTCTGCCAGCCGCCGTTGATCACGTATCCTTCGGCGGTTCCCAGAGCAGCGTCTTGCGCCATCTGGCTCGCAGCGTGTCGCGTCGCTCCGGATACTTTTCGTCGAGGAAATCCGCCCCAACGGCGCGGTCGGTCCGGAAGCTGCGAAAATCCATGCGAAGTTCGCACCACGCCGCCAGCAGCCGCACCGCCTCCAGATAGCCCAGGGCGATCGGCCAGATGGTGCGTTCGCTGTCGCGACCGGATTCGTCCCGGTACCGCAGCCGGACTTTCTTTCCCGCATGAATATGCGCGCGCATCCGGACCATATCGAGGCTGTCGGGGATGCCGTGGAAGTCTGGCCGAACGCGGCTTGCTGGCTCCAGCACGAACGGACGCAGACGCTCGGGGACGGTGTCCGCGATTTTCGCGACCAGGTCGTGCGCCGCCTTGGCAAGCGCCGGATCGGCATGCCCGATGACCCATTGCGCACCCAACACCGCGGCCTCGATTTCGTCAGGCGTCAGCATGAGGGGCGGCATATCGAAGCCCCGTTCCAGAATGTATCCCATGCCGGCCTCACCGCGGATTGGGACCCGTTGCGCCATCAGCGTTGCGATATCGCGGTAGATCGTGCGCTTCGAGGTTTCCAACTCGGCAGCGATGGCGTCCGCCGTCAGCGGTTTCCGCGTCCGCCGCAGCACCTGGATGATCTGAAACAGGCGATCCGCGCGCCTCATGGCTCTCTCTTTCGTTGGGGGCTGTCGATGCTGACACCATGGTGGCAGCAGGCCCTCGCTACGGTGACGCACTTTCCCAGACTGGAGCGCGACATGATTATCCTTTACGGCATCGGACCAGGTTTCAACCTGCCGGAAATCAGCCCCTTCGTGACCAAGACCGAAGTTCAGCTCAGGATGGCGGGCCTGGCCTATGAGAAGAAACCGGGACGGCCCGCGGACTCACCGAAAGGGCAGGTGCCTTATATCGACGACGACGCCGAAAGCATCGCAGATTCGACGTTCATCCGTGCGCATCTCGAACGCAAGTATGGCGTGGATTTCGACGCCGGACTCGAACTGGCGCAGCGCGCGCAGGCCTGGGCGATCGAGCGCATGATCGAGCATCACCTGTACTGGGCGCTGGTCGGCGTTCGCTGGATCAACCCCGACAATTTCGCCAAGGGTCCATCGCATTTTTTCGATGGTGCGCCCGACGACGTCCGCGAGACCGCGCGCAACGGGGTAATTCAGAATCATCTGGCCATCGGTCTCGGGCGGCATTCGCCCGATGAGGCGCTGCAACTCGCCGATCGTTCATTGATGGCATTGTCGGTGCTGCTGGCGGGCAAGCCGTATCTCATGGGCAATCGCCCGTGCGGTGCCGACGCCACCGCCTTCGCCGTGCTGGCGGGGATCATGGCCCCATTCTTCGACTCGCCGCTGCAGCACCAGCTCCGGCGCTACAGCAATCTCGTCGCTTACATTGAGCGGATGATGGCGCAGTATTATCCCGAACACGTCTGGCAGTGCAGCGCTGCGGCCTGACGCGGTTCGCGGAGGCCCTCAATGTGGTGGCGCTGCATCTCTCAGCGCCGCCACCTCCGCTTCCAGCTCCGCAATCCGCGCATCGCGCGCGGCCAGCGCCGCCCCCACGTCGGCGGCATCGAATTTCTGCGGAATGTGCTGCGGGCAGTTGGTGTCCCACGCCGAGATCTTGAAGATGATCACCTGTTCCGGCCGCGCCCGGTAGCCCTGCGACATGAGGCTGGCGAGCAGGGCCGGGTCATCCTCCACCACGCGCGCTTCGCCCCAGATCTTGATGCGGCGGCGATGCGCATAGTCCATCAGGAAGATCTGCGCTTTCGGATTCTCGGTGAGATTGCCCTGGCTGATGAACTGCTGGTTGCCCTTGTGGTCGGCGAAAGCCAGCGTCTGCTTGTCGAGCACGTGGATAAACCCCTTCGGGCCGCCGCGGTGCTGGATATAGGGCTGGCCGTCGGCGCTGGCGGTAGCCAGGTACATGCTGTCGGCCTGGGCCAGGAATGCGCTTAGGTGGTCATCGACCTCGCTGCGCCATCCGCCATTTTGCTCGACCCGCGCATATGCCTCGCGCGAGCCTTTTCGGGTCTGGATCGCCTTGACCGCCGGGGTGAAGGCGACGTCGCTGGAATAATGCTTGCTGTCGGTCATCGAAATCTTCCGAGGTTTCGTCAGGCGAGCATGTGCTCGTCTTGCGCATAAACTGGCTCCGTACGTCGCCTTCAGCAATGATCGCAGTTGACAGTTCATTGTTGCAGAATATGAAATAGCGCCATGGACCGCATCGACGCCATGGCCGCCTTCGTCGCGGTCGCCGATCTCAGGGGCTTTGCCCCCGCCGCTCGAAAAATGGGGCTGTCGGCCTCCAACGTCACCCGGCTGATCGCCGCGCTCGAAGAACGCGTCGGCGCCCGGCTGCTGCAACGAACCACCCGCTCGGTGACGCTGACCGACGTCGGCGCGCGCTATCTAGAACGCGCCCGTCGCATCCTGGCGGATATCGAGGAAGCCGAAGGCTCGGCCCAGGCCGAGCGCACCCTGCCGAACGGCCGGCTTGTGGTGTCGGCGCCGGTCGGTTTCGGGCGGATTCACGTCACCCCGCTGATGTCGAGCTATCTGCAACGCTATCCGGAGGTCAGCGGCGAGTTGCGGCTGACGGATCGCGTAATCAATCTGGTGGAGGACGGCGTCGATGCTGCGATCCGCATCGGCCATCTTGCCGATTCCAGTCTTGTCGCGCGCAGCCTCGGCAGCATGCGGCGCATCGTGGTGGCATCGCCCGACTATCTGGCGCGGCGCGGCGAACCGCAGACACCGAGCGATATTGCCGCGCATGATACGATCCATTTCGGCGCTACTGCCTCTGCAACCGAGTGGCGCTTCCTCGACGGCGACGACGAGATTCGCATCGGCCATGCACCGCGCTTCACCAGCAACGTCGCGGATGCAGCGATCTGGCATGCCGAGCACGGCGGTGGCCTGACCCGCGTGCTGGCCTATCAGGCCGCCGACGCCGTCGCAGCGGGCCGGCTCAGGATCGTGCTGGCAGACCATGAGTTGCCGGCGATGCCGATCCACGTGGTCTATCCGACCTCGCGGCTGCTGTCGGCCAAGGTGCGGACGTTTATCGATCTGGCTGTCGAAACCACTGACTGGCAGTTCGGCGCGCGATAGGTGCAGCCTGGCAGAGGAAGCCGCGCGCAGAACGAAGGCTGTTATTCTTTTTTCTGCACCACGCTGAACGTCGCGCTGGCGCGCGCGCACGGCATGCCATCGACCATCACCAGGCATTGCGCGAAGCACAGCGTGCGGCCGGTCTTGATCACCTCGGTCTCTACCTGCAGCCATTGGCCGACTTTGGCCGGGCCGATGAAATCGACTGACAGGCTGGCGGTCACCAGTCGCGTCGCACCGCCCAGCTGGTGCCCGCAACTCAATCCCATGGCGTTGTCGGCCAGCGACGTGATCAGGCCGCCATGGGCCATGCCGCGCGAATTGGTGTGCGGCAGCGCCAGCCTCAGGCCGATGATGACAGCCTTGTCGGTGCGCTTCGAATAGATCGGCTCCCACGGATCGGTCAGCGGGCTCTGCCGGAAGTGGCGTTCGAAGCCGTCGGGGATGTCGGTGATGGTCATGCAATGGTGCTCGCGATGGAGGAGGTTGTCTCCATATGAGCCGGATCGTGCTGCCGGGGACAGAGCAACAAAGTTTAAAACGGAATTTGAAATGGATTGCGCATCTATGCCGGCAGTTCGTAACCGATGGCGGCTTCGATCGCGATGGTCCGTTGTACCGCCGGGCGCGTCATCATGCGCTGATAATGCGCGTCGAGATTGGGGAAAGTGCCGAGTGCCGGCTTGCGCGACTCCATGAGCCGCCAGTACAGCCGGAACAGGTGAATGTCGGCGACCGAATAAGGGCCGAGCGCCCAGCCTGCCCCCAGGCGGCGGTCGGCAATACCATAGACATGTTCGACGTGGTCCATTCCCTGACGGCGCGACGGATGCAGGGTTGATGCGATGAATGACATCCAGGACAGCGCCTGGGCATCGGCCAGCAGATCGTCGCTCGGCAACAGCTCCGCGTCGGGAAACCGTTTCGCCAGGTAGAACAGAATGGCCGCAACCTCGGTCAGGGGCTTGCCGTTGACGACCAGCGTGGGCACCTTGCCGGCCGGGTTGGCGGCGAGAAAGTCGGGCCTGCGCATTTCGCGTCTGAACGACAGCGGACGTGGCTCGAAAGGCACGCCGATCTCATGCAGGGCGATGTGGACCGCCATCGAACTGGAGCCGGGCGCGAAATACAGGATGAGTTCGTTGTCTGCCATCATCTGCATCATTCTGCGCCGTCATTGCGCCGCGCCCCGGATCTGCGGAGCGGCATGAAGAATGCCGCACCGCGTCCGGGACACGTGCGGCACTCAATATGGCAGTCCCACGTAATTCTCCGCCAGCGACGCCGTCGCGGCCTGCGAATGCACGATGTAGTCGAGCTCGGCCTGCTGGATCTTGGCGCCGAACCCGTCGGCATCGGGGAAGCGGTGCATCATCGAGGTCATCCACCACGAGAACCGCACCGCCTTCCACACCCGCTTCAGCGCGCGCGCCGAATAGAAGTCGATGCCGACCGAGGATTTCTCGTCGTAGAATTCGCGCAGCGCCTGCGACAGATAATGCACGTCGGAGGCAGCGAGGTTGAGCCCCTTGGCGCCGGTGGGCGGCACGATATGGGCGGCGTCGCCGGCCAGGAACATCCGTCCGAACCGCATCGGCTCGGCCACGAAGCTGCGCAGCGGCGCGATGCTCTTTTCGATCGACGGTCCGGTGACCAGCGCCTCGGCGGCTTCCGGATCGAGCCTGGAACGCAGCTCGTCCCAGAACCGGTCGTCCGACCATTCCTTGACATGCTCGTCGAGCGAGCACTGCACGTAATAGCGGCTGCGGGTGGTGGAGCGCATCGAGCACAGCGCGAAGCCGCGCTCGTGGTTGGTGTAGATCAGTTCCGGCGACACCGGCGGCGTGTCGGAGAGCAGGCCGAGCCAGCCGAATGGATAGACCCGCTCATAGGTTTGCACTGCGGCAGAAGGCACGCTCTGCCGGCTGACGCCGTGAAAGCCGTCGCAGCCGGCGATGAAATCGCAGGCGATCTCGTGGCTGACGCCGTCCTTGACGTAACGGACACGCGGGTGGTCGCTGTCGAAATCGTGCAGGCTGACCTGGTCGGCGTCATAGATTGTGGTGAGCCCGGCCTTGGCGCGGGCGTCCATCAGGTCGCGGGTGACTTCGGTCTGGCCGTAGACGGTGACCGACTTGCCGCCGGAGGCTCGTTTCAGATCGATGCGGTGGCGGATGCCGCCGAACAGCAGTTCGATGCCGTCGTGGATCAGCCCTTCATGATGCAGCCGCTCGGTGATCCCGAGCTGCTCCATCAGGCCGACCGCGCCCTGTTCGAGCACGCCCGCGCGGATCCGCCCCAGCACATAGGCCGGGTCCTTGCGTTCCAGGATCACGTTGTCGATGCCGTAGGAATGGAGCAACTGCCCCAGCAGGAGACCGGCGGGACCGGCACCGATGATTGCAACTTTTGTCCGCAACATTTCCTCCTGCATCTATTATAGGTTCGGTCGGGCCGGCAGCGACGGGCGTCAAGCGCCGCGGATGGTTGCAGGCCCGCTTGCAATGATAATTATATCATATAACAATATTCGCAAAGGGGCCGTTCAAGGTCCCAGTTACTGGGGAGAAGATGTCGATGAGGAAAGCCATTCTGGCGTTGCTGGTTGCGGCCAGCGTGACGCCCGCGCTCGCGCAGGACAAGACCGTCAACATGAAGGTGTCGCTGTGGGTGCCGCCGGCGCATCCGCTGGTGCCGGCCACCCAGGCCTGGGCCGCCGACATCGAAAAAGCCTCCGGCGGCACCATCAAAATGTCGGTGTTTCCCTCCGAGCAGCTCGGCAAGGCGTTCGACCATTACGACATGGCGCGTGACGGCATCGCCGACATCACCTACGTCAACCCCGGCTATCAGCCCGGCCGCTTCCCGATCGTGGCCGCCGGTCAGTTGCCGTTCGTGTTTTCGGACGGAAAGAAGGGCACCCTCGCGCTCAACGAGTGGTACCACAAATACGCGCCAACCGAGATGAAGGACACTAAGCTGTGCTTCGCCTTCATCCACGATCCCGGCACCCTGCACGGTAAGAAGAAGATCGTGCTGCCGTCCGACCTCAACGGCGTGAAGGTGCGACCGGCGCAGAGCACCATCGGTGAAATGGTCAAGCTGTTCGGCGGCACCAATGTGCAGGCCTCGGCGCCAGAATCCCGCGACGCCATCGAGCGCGGGGTCGCCGACGAGATCGCATTCCCGTGGGGCTCGATCTTCCTGTTCGGCATCGACAAGGTGGTCAAGTATCACATCGACACGCCCCTCTACACCACCGTGTTCACCTACAATATCAACCTCGCCAAATACAATTCCATGTCGGCCGGCCAGAAGAAGATCATCGATGACCACTGCACGCCGGAGTGGGCGTCCAAGGTCACCGATCCCTGGACCGATTTCGAGGCCAATGGGCGAACCAAGATGAAGGCGCTGGAAGGTCACGAGGTCTACAAGCTGACGCCGGAGCAGCTGGCCGAATGGAAGAAGGGCGTTGAACCGCTGCATGCCAGCTGGGCTGCGCAGGTCAAGAAGGCCGGCGGCGATCCCGACAAGGTCGATGCCGATCTGAAGGCCGCGCTGAAGAAGTACGACGCGGGATTGTAGGCTCTTAACCTCTCCCCGCTCTTGCGGGGAGAGGTCGGCTTTCACGCGCTTGCGCGTGGGAGCCGGGTGAGGGGCGAAGTCACACTGCCCCATCATGAGCATCATGCCGCGCGATTGCCCCTCACCCCGACCCTCTCCCCGTAAGAACGGGGAGAGGGAGCCGTTAGTCTGCGAGTTTTCATGACCACCATTCCCCAAGTTGCTCCCGACGGCATCCTGAGCCTTCCACCGCCGCCGAAAAAAGACGTGATGGATCGCTTCATCGATTCGATCGAATGGATCGCCGCGTTCTTCGTCGGTATCGTCGCGCTCAACACCTTCGTCGCCGTCTTCATGCGAAAGTTCTTCGCGGTCACGATCCCCGATTATTACAATGTTGGCCAGTTCATGCTGGGCATTCTGATCTTCTGGGGCATCGCGGCCACCAGCTATCGCGGCTCGCACATCACCGTCGATCTGGTGTGGGCCAATGTCACGCCGAAATACCAGCGCTGGATCGATATCTTCGCCACGCTGGTGCTGCTGTTCGTGGTGACGGTGCAGACGTACACATTGTTCGACAAGGTGGCCGACACCTGGCGCAGCAACATCGTCACCATGGATCTGCAACTGCCGGTGTGGCCGTTCTTCCTGGTGAGTTGGATCGGCGACGTCTCGGCGGTGCTGCTGATCGCGATCCGGACCTGGCGGCTCATCGCGCATCCCGAGCAGATGCATGAACCCAAAATCAAGACTGCAGAGTAGACCGTGATGGAATTGAGTAATGAAGCGGTCGCCCTGATCGGGTTCGTCAGCCTGTTTGTCCTGATGCTGCTGCGCGTGCCGGTCGGCATGGCCATGGGCCTCGTGGGCATCACTGGCTTCGGCTATCTGACCGGCTTTGCGCCGGCGCTGAAGCTGGTCGGCCAGACCACCATGCGCACGGTGACGGACTATTCGTTCGGGGTGATCCCGATGTTCCTGTTGATGGGCGCCTTCGTGTCGGTGTCCGGCATCAGCCGGGAGCTGTTCCGCGCCGCCAACACCTTTGTCGGCCACTGGAAGGGCGGGCTGGGTATCGCCACCATCGCCGCCTGCGGCGGCTTTGCCGCTATTTCTGGCTCCTCGGTGGCCACCGCCGCGACGTTCTCCGCCGTCGCCTATCCGGAGATGCGCCGTTTCAACTATCCGCAGAGCTTTGCCACCGGCGTCATCGCCGTCGGTGGCACGCTCGGCGCCATGCTGCCGCCGTCCACGGTCCTGGCGGTCTATGGCATCATCACCCAGCAGGACATCGGCAAGCTGTTCATCGCCGGCATCGTGCCCGGCCTGCTGGCCATCGTCATGCACATGATCACCATCTTCATCATCGGCGTGGTCAAACCCGATTTCCTGCCCGCCGGGCCGAAGGCCTCCTGGCGCGAGCGGGCGCTGGCGATTCGCGACGTCTGGTCGCCGCTGCTGCTGTTCGTATTCGTGATCGGCGGCCTCTATGGCGGCTTCTTCATTCCGACGGAAGCCGGCGCGGTCGGTGCGGTCGGCGCGTTCCTGATCGGCGTGCTCAGGGGCAAGCTGAACCGCGAGGGCATCCTGCAGTCGCTGCTGCAGGCGACGCGGACGGCGGCAGCCGTCTTCACGGTGCTGATCGGCGCGCTGTGTTTCGGCTATTTCCTCACCATCACCCAGACCCCGCAGCACGTGACCGAGTTTCTCACCGGACTCGGCATCGGGCCCTACGGCGTGCTGGCGCTGATCCTGCTGATGTATCTGGTGCTGGGCTGCCTGATGGATGCCATGGCCATGGTGATCCTCACCGTGCCGATCGTGTTTCCGGTGGTGATGGCGCTGGGCTTCGATCCGATCTGGTTCGGCATCGTCATCGTCATGACGGTGGAGCTCGGCCTCATCCATCCGCCGGTGGGCATGAACGTGTTCGTCATCAAGAGCGTGATCAAGGACGTCAGCATGGCCACGATCTTCAAGGGCGTGCTGCCCTTCGTGGTCACCGACCTGATCCGGCTGGTGCTGCTGATCCTGTTCCCGCTGATCGCCACCTGGCTGCCGACGAGAATGATTGGATAGCGCGATGCCGCCAGAGCTTTCGACAAGATATGTGTTCAGCCTCGCCATCAAGGTCGGCGCGCCGATCGTGGCAGGCGATTTCGGATATGGCGTCCGCCGCGTCATCCCGGTGCTCGGCGGCACCGTGCACGGCGACGGCATCAACGGCACGATCCATCCGGGCGGCGCCGATTTCCAGATTATCCGCCCGGACGGTTTTACCGAGCTTGAAGCGAAATACGCGTTCGAACTCGATGACGGTGCGGTGGTCTATATCGAGAATATCGGCATGCGGTTCGGACCGAAGCAGGCGCTCGACCGCATCGCCCGTGGCGAGGCCGTCGATCCGGCGCTGATCTACTTTCGCTCGGTGCCGCGGTTCGAGACGGGGGCGCCGGAGTATCGCTGGCTGATGCAGAGCCTGTTCATCGGGGTCGGCGCGCGGCATCCGGATCGCGTGGAACTCGACGTGCACCAGGTGTTGTGAAAGAGGCGGACGCGAATTTCTTCCGCTTCCCGGAAACCGCGCTGAGCCATACCGCAGCGCAAGATTGACTCCCGCACAAATCGTTATAAAACATAACTATTCTCATCAGGACATATTTGCCGCCATGGCCGACGCCGCCCCAATCGCTACTTCTTTGCTGACTATCGAGACCGTTGGCCGGGTGCTGACCGTGGGACTGAACCGTCCGGCCAAGCGCAATGCGCTGAACGATTCCATCATCCTCGAGATCGAGGAGTGCTTTGCCAATTTGCCGGACGAGATCGGCGCTGTGGTGGTGCATGGGATCGGCGAGCATTTCTGCGCCGGCCTCGACCTGTCCGAACTCACCGAACGCGACGCCAGTGAGGGCATGCTGCATTCGCGGACCTGGCATCGGGCGTTCGACCGCGTGCAGTTTTGCCGCGTGCCGGTGATCGCCGCGATGCGCGGTGCGGTGATCGGCGGCGGGCTGGAGCTGGCCTGCGCGTCGCATATCCGCGTCGCCGAGCCCTCGGCCTATTTCGCGCTGCCGGAAGGCAGTCGCGGCATCTTTGTGGGTGGCGGCGGGTCGGTGCGGCTGCCGCGGCTGATCGGCGTGGCGCGGATGGCCGACATGATGCTGACGGGCCGGATCTATCCGGCGGCGGAAGGCGTGCAGCACGGCTTTGCGCAGTACCTCACCGCCGAGGGCGGCGCCTTCGCCAAGGCGATGGAACTGGCGGAGCGCGTGGCGCAGAATGCGCCAATGACCAATTTTGCCGTGCTGCAGGCGCTGCCTCTGATAGCAGATGCAAGTCCGCAGACCGGGCTGCTGCTGGAATCGCTGATGGCCGGGGTGGCGCAAAGCGACAAGGAGGCCAAGTCGCGGATCCAGGCCTTCCTCGACCGCAAGGCGGCGAAAGTGCAGCCCAGCTGATTGTTACTTAAAAAAATAAACCAGGGTCGAAACAACATCATGTCTGCAACAGCCGAAAAGCGCGATCAGACGACACGGGCCGACACGGTGCATCCGCTGCGCCCGATTTCGTTCGGCGACACCACCGTCACCATTGAGCGACGCGGCGACGGCACCATCTATCTCCGGCCCACCAATCCCCTCGGCGACTATCCGACGCGCCTCACAGACTATCTGCATCATTGGGCCAAAGAGGCGCCTGACCGAGTTTTCATGGCCGAGCGCAATGCGTCCGGAGGCTGGCGCGAAATCCGCTATGAGGAGATGCTGCAGATCACGCGCCACATCGCTTCGGCGCTGCTGACGCGCGGCCTGTCCGCGGACAGGCCGATCGTGATCCTGTCCGGCAATTCGGTCGATCACGCCCTGCTGGCCTTCGGCGCGCTCTATGCCGGCGTTCCCTATGTCCCGGTGTCGCCGGCCTATTCGCTGGTCTCGAAAGACTTCGGCAAGCTGTCCTATCTGATGAAGCTGCTGACGCCCGGGCTGGTGTTCGTCGATGACGCCGAGGCCTTCGCCGGCGCGATCCACGCCAATGTGCCTGACGACGTCGAGGTGGTGACGTCCTTCGGCGCGCTGCCGGACCGCCACGTTACCCTGTTGGCGGACCTGCTGGCGACGCCGGTGGCTGCCGATCTCGATGCCGTACATGACGCCATCGGCCCCGACACCATCGCCAAATTCCTGCTGACCTCGGGTTCGACCGGCAATCCGAAGGCGGTCATCAACACCCAGCGCATGCTGTGCGCCAACCAGATCATGCTGCGCGATACGCTGGCCTTCCTGAAGGACGAGCCGCCGGTGATCATCGACTGGCTGCCGTGGAATCACACCTTCGGCGGCAACCACAATGTCGGGCTGACGCTGTTCAACGGCGGCTCGATGTATCTCGACGACGGCAAGCCGACGCCATCGGGTATCGCCGCCACCATCCGCAATCTGCGCGAGATCTCGCCGACGGTGTATTTCAACGTTCCGAAGGGCTACGAATCCCTGCTGCCCTACCTGCGCGACGATGCGGAACTGCGCGAAAAATTCTTTCGCCGGCTGCATGCCATGTTCTTCAGCGGCGCCGGCCTGTCGCCGTTCGTCTGGGACAGCCTCGATGCCTTGTCGGTGCAGCAGACCGGCGTGCGCGTGCCGATGCTGACCGGGCTCGGCGCCACCGAGACCGCGCCGTTCTTCATGTGCGTGACGCCGTTGACCAGCCGCTCCGGTCATGTGGGCCTGCCGGTGCCCGGCAACGAAGCCAAACTGGTGCCGAACAACGGCAAGCTTGAGGTCCGCGCCAAGGGGCCGAATGTCACGCCGGGCTACTGGCGCGAACCGGAATTGACCGCCAAGGCGTTCGACGAGGAAGGTTACTACATCTTCGGCGACGCGCTGAAGCCGGTCGATCCCGACGACCTCTCCGCCGGCTTCGATTTTGACGGCCGCATCTCCGAGGATTTCAAGCTCGGCAGCGGCACTTGGGTCAGCGTCGGTCCGCTGCGCGCCCGTTTCATCGCCACTTGCGCGCCTTTGGTGCGCGACGTGGTGATCGCCGGCATCAACCGCGACGAGCTTTCGGCGCTGGTGGTGCTCGATCTCGACGGCTGCCGGCTGATCAATCCGACGTTGCCGCTCGACGACCTCAAGGCGACCGCGGCCGATCCCCTGATCCGCGCCGCGTTCCAGGAGCGGCTGCAGACATTTTTGGCAGGCTCGACGGGCTCCTCGACGCGCATTACCCGCGCCGTGCTGCTCGACACGCCGCTGTCCATCGATGTCGGAGAGATCACGGACAAGGGCTCGGTCAACCAGCGCAAGGTGCTGGAGCATCGGGCCGCCCTGATCGAGGCGATCTATGCCGGCGCGGAGGACGCGAAGGTTATTGCGATTTGAACTGTCATTCCGGGTCTGTACTCCGACCGGCTGTTGCCTGCCGAAGCGCATTCCGGAATGACAAGTAACAACGACACGAACGGGAGGACACCATGCAGTTGAAAGACCACGCCGCACTTGTCACCGGCGGCGCATCCGGCCTCGGTGCGGCCACCGCGCGCAAGCTCGCCGCGCAGGGCGCCAGGGTCGCGGTGCTCGACCTCAACATGGCGCTGGCTGAAAAAGTCGCAAAAGAGATCGGCGGCATCGCCGTGCACTGCGACGTGTCGGACGCCGCATCGGGCGAGGCTGCGGTCGCGGCCGCCGCCAAGGCCCATGGCGTGGCGCGGGTGCTGGTCAATTGCGCCGGCATCGGCGTCGCCAAGCGGGTGATCGGCCGCGAAGGCCCGATGGCGCTCCCGGATTTCGAAAAGGTGATCCGGGTCAATCTGATCGGTTCGTTCAACATGATCCGGCTGGCCACCGACCCGATGTCGAAGCTGGAGCCGCTGGAGGGTGGCGAGCGCGGCGTGGTGATCTCGACCGCTTCGGTCGCGGCCTATGACGGCCAGATCGGCCAGTCCGCCTATTCGGCCTCCAAGGGCGGCATCGTCGGCATGACCCTGCCGATCGCCCGCGAGATGGCCCAGTTCGGCATCCGCATCCTGACCATCGCGCCCGGCCTGTTCATGACCCCGCTGCTGGCCGGCCTGCCGCAGGAGGCCCAGGACAGCCTGGCCGCGGCGATCCCGTTCCCCCGCCGGCTCGGCCATGCCGACGAGTTCGCCTCGTTGGCACTGCACATGATCGACAACCCCTACCTCAATGGCGAGGTGGTCCGGCTCGACGCCTCCTTGCGCATGGCACCGCGCTAGGCTGCGGCGAAGGGGCAACTGGCCGGGCCTTTCCCCCGCCAGTGCCCTGACCTAAAGAAGGGGCTGATTAAAGCTGCGAAGTTTGATCTAGAAGACCCAGAAAAAACGAACCCCAGGGAGATACCAATGACCAAGCTCAGTTTGGCGATTGCGGCTGTGGCTGCCTCGCTGGCCATCGCCGGCCCGGTGCAGGCCCAGACCCCCGAGATCACCATCGGCATCACCACCACCACCACGGGCCCCGCGGCGGCACTCGGCATTCCCGAGCGCAATGCGCTGGAATTCGTGCCGAAGGAAATCGGCGGCGTGCCGCTCAAGGTCATCGTGCTCGACGACGGCGGCGATCCGACCATCGCCACCACCAACGCCCGCCGCTTCGTGACCGAATCCAAGGCCGATATCATCATGGGCTCGGCGACCACGCCGCCGACGGTGGCGGTCTCCACCGTCGCCAATGAAGCCGGCATCCCGCATTTCGGCCTGGCACCCTTCCCGATTTCGCCGGAGCGCGCGAAGTGGTCGGTCGCCATGCCGCAGCCGATCCCGATCGTCGGCAAGGTGATGTACGAGCACATGAAGGCGCACAACATCAAGACCGTCGGCTATATCGGCTATTCGGACAGCTACGGCGATCTCTGGTTCAACGATCTCAAGGCCCAAGGGCCGGCGATGGGCATCAGCATTGCTGCCGAAGAGCGCTTTGCCCGGCCGGATACCTCGGTGACCGGACAGGTGCTGAAGCTGGTGGCGGCCAATCCCGATGCCGTGCTGGTCGGCGCCTCCGGCACCGCCGCAGCGCTGCCGCAAACCGAACTGCGCGCGCGCGGCTACAAGGGCCTGATCTACCAGACCCACGGCGCGGCCTCGATGGACTTTATCCGCATCGCAGGTCCGGCCGCTGAAGGCGTGCTGATGGCGTCGGGTCCGGTGATGTATCCGGAAGGCCAGGACGACAGCGCGCTGACCAAGAAGCCCGGCCTCGCGCTCAACACCGCCTATGAAGCCAAGTACGGCCCCAACAGCCGCAGCCAGTTCGCCGGTCATTCCTATGACGCGTTCGAGATCCTCAAGCGGGTCATCCCGGTGGCGCTGAAGACTGCCAAACCCGGTACCCCGGAGTTCCGCGAAGCGATCCGTCAGGCGCTGCTCACGGAGAAGGAATTGGCCGCCAGTCAGGGCGTGTACAACTTCACCGAAAAGGATCGCTACGGCCTCGATGACCGTTCGCGCATCCTGCTCACAGTAAAGGACGGCAAATACGTCATGGTCAAGTAAGACCGGACGCGTTCGATGTCAGCCGGCCCCCGCAAGGGGGCCGGTTTTTTTGTGGCTGGGCCATGCGGTGCGGTCTGGCTGCCCGGCAGCGGTCGCGGTTGAGGTCGGTGCGGTATCGCTTTAAGTCTGCCACCCCCTCCCACGGTCCGGGCGACGCATCACGCTGCCAGGACCGTCCAGCCCTGCCTGACAGGAGATCGCACGGTCTTCGTTCGGGCGGACGGCAGTCTCTTGAAAGAACAACGAATGACCAGACTTCATGTGGCCATGGTGGCTGTCGCCGCCACACTGGCTGTCGCCTCGCCATCCTGGGCGCAGACCCCCGACATCACCATCGGCATCAGCCTGTCGACCACCGGTCCCGCCGCGGCGCTGGGGGTGCCCGAGCGCAATGCGCTGGAATTCGTGCCGAAGGAGATCGGCGGCGTGCCGCTGAAGCTGATCGTGCTCGACGATGGCGGCGATCCCGCCACCGCGACCACCAATGCGCGGCGCTTCGTCACCGAGTCGAAAGCCGACCTGATGATCGGCTCGTCGATCGTGCCGTCGTCGGCCGCGATGTCCACCGTCGCCAACGAGGCCGGCATTCCGCATTTCAGCCTGTCGCCCATGCCGTTCACGCCGGCTCGGGAAAAATGGTCGGTGGACATGCCGCAGCCGGTCGCGATCGTCGGCCGGGTGATGTACGACCACATGAAGGCGCACGGCGTGAAGACCGTGGGCTATATCGGCTATTCGGATTCCTACGGCGACCTGTGGTTCGCCGACCTCAAGGCGCAGACCGCGTCGCTGGGCATGACCATCGTCGACGACGAGCGCTTCGCGCGGCCCGATACGTCGATCACCGGCCAGGCGCTGAAGCTGATCGCCGCCAATCCCGATGCGATCCTGGTGGGCGCCGCCGGTGCCGGCGCCGGCCTGCCGCAAACGGAATTGCGTGCGCGCGGCTACAAGGGCCTGATCTACCAGACCCACGGCGCCGCCGTGATGGACTTCATCCGCATCGCCGGTGCTTCCGCCGAAGGCGTGCTGATGGCCTCCGGCCCGGTGATGAATCCCGAAGGCCAGCCCGACAGCGCGCTGACCAAGAAGCCCGGCCTCGCGCTCAACGCCGCCTACGAGGCCAAATACGGCCCGGACAGCCGCAACCAGTTTGCCGGCCATTCCTATGATGCGTTCGAGATTCTGAAACGCGTCATCCCGGTGGCGCTGAAAACCGCCAAGCCCGGCACGCCGGAGTTCCGCGAGGCGATCCGCCAGGCGCTGCTGTCGGAAAAGGAAATCGCCGCAACGCAGGGCGTCTATAACTTCACCGACAAGGACCGCAACGGCGTCGACGATCGCTCGCGCATCCTGCTGACAGTGAAGAACGGCAAGTACGTCCCGGCAGAGTAGTCGTTACCGCGATCGTCAAAAGCCGGCCCTCGCAAGAAGGCCGGCTTTTTCGTGCTGGGACTTTCTGCCGAAACCTAGTCCGCCGCGCGCCATTTGCGCACGTCAGCATCGGAGGGCTGGAAGGCGGCGCCGTCCTTGTAGACGACGTCGGTCATGACGCCCTTGCCGTCCTTGAGGCCGGTGTGGCCGACATAGAGGCCCAGCGTGGCCTGGTGGTCGATCCCGCGGAAGGTGACCGGGCCGGCCGGTGTATCGAAGCGCAGGTCGGCGAACGCCGCAACCAGCTTCTCGGAGTCCGTCGAGCCCGCTTTGGCAATGCCGGCGACCAGGGCCTTGCCGGTGGCGTAACCGACCAGCGAGGCCATGCGCGGATAGTCGTTGAATTTGGCCTGGTAGTCGCGCAGGAACGCGGCGTGTTCCGGGGTCGCGATGAGATACCAGGGATAGCCGGTGACTATCCAGTTCTTCGGTGCGTCGTCCTTCAGCGGGTCGAGATATTCCGGCTCGCCGGTCAGCAAGCTGACCACGTTGCGTTTCTCGAACGTGCCCCGCGTCGTACCCTCGCGCACGAATTTGGCGAGATCCGGGCCAAAGAACACATTGAAAATGGCGTCGGGCTTGGCGTCGTCGAGCGCCTGGACGATCGCGCCGGCGTCGATCTTGCCGAGCGGGGCGGAAATGTCGGCGACGAATTCGACATCCGGCTGCTGCTGCTTCAGCAGCGTCTTGAAGGTGGCAACGGCGGACTGCCCGTATTCGTAGTTCGGATAGGCCACCGCCCAGCGCTTCTTGTTAAGCTTCACTGCGTCCGGAACCAATGCTGCGGCATGGGTATAGGTGGAAGGCCGCAGGCGATAAGTGTAGCGATTGCCATTTTCCCAGACCAGCTTGTCGGTCAATGGCGCCGATGCCAGGAAGAACATCTTTCGTTGCCGGGCGAAGTCGGCCACCGCAAGGCCGACATGGCTGAGGATCGTACCGGTCAGCACATCGATGCGCTCGCGCAGGATCAGTTCATCGGCGGCGCGCACGGCATCGTTGGGATTTGCGCCGTCGTCGCGGTAGACCAGTTCGAGCTGCTTGCCGATGACGCCGCCCGCGGCATTGGCCTGCGCGACCGCGAGGTCGAGGCCGTTGCGATAGGGCTGGGTATTCGCCGCCATGGCCTTGTAGCTGTTGAGATCGCCGATTCTGATGGTGTCCCCCGCATGGGCCAGTTGGTCCGCCGAACCCAGGACGATAACAGCCGACAGCGTCCGGAAAAGAAATCTCATCTTTGTCCCCTTGGTTGTCCGACCCGTGGAATCGGCACGTTCAGATGCTGTTGTGACGATCGTTCAGCCGATGGATGCGATACTGACCGGAGCCTGTTCGGCTTCGATCATCCGTCCGACCATGCGGCGCATGCGGATCGGCGCGGCATCGATGGCGATCCGCAGCGGGCGCTGCTTGCGCGGCTCTTTCTCGTTGCGATGGATCGCCTCGAGGATTTCCTTGTCCTCGTTGAAGGCGATGCGGAACTGGTCGGACAGTCGGCGATTGGTGTCGTCGTCGGCCTTGAAGTTCTTCACATGCAGCCAGTGGTCGATGCAGTTGTCCTCATCCACCGGTGTGATGAAGTGGCAGGCGTAGATCTGGATGCAGTCGTCGCGCTTGCCCTCCGGCGCACCGGTGCCGGTGGCCGCGCTACCGAAATCTATGACCGCGATGCTTGGCGCATGATAGTGATAATAGTGCCAGCGATCGACATGGCCGGTGAAGTTGCCGAACTTCTGGAATAGCGGGATCGCCGGCGAGTCGATGATCCAGCGCCACGTCACCAGATGGTCGTCGCCGCGCGCCTCGGTCTGCACCGGGATGTCTTCACCCGCCGGAGTTCCCAGCGTCGACAGGTGAACGAAGCTCACATGGGCCGGGTCGCACAGGTTGTCCGCTAGATTGAGATAGTTGCAGGCGATGTGTAGCGCGTCGCCCTCGGCCGAGCTCCACTCCGGATCGGAAAACTGCGGCAGGTCGTAGATATCCGCCGGATTGGCCAGCGCCGGATCGCCCATCCAGATCCAGATCAGCCCCATCTTCTCCGCGACAGGATAGCTGCGCACCCGGGCGTTGCCCGGGATGTGAGGCTGACCGGGAATGCGAACGCACTGGCCGGTGCCGTTGAAGGTCAGGCCGTGATAGCCGCATTCGAGGGCCGAGCCCCTGACGCGTCCCATCGACAGCGGCGTCAGCCGGTGCGGGCAGGAATCTTCCAGAGCGAAGACACCGCCGGCCTCGCCGCGGTATAGCGCGACCATCTCGCCGAGGATCTGTCGCTGCACCGGCCTGTCGGTAACGTCGCGCGACCATCCGGCGGGATACCAGGTGTTGCGGACGTAGCCGGCGGGGTGATCTTCCTGTTCTGTCGCGGCCATCGGTCTCTCCACTGCATCTTCGGGGGTGCGCGATCGGCGGTAACCGACTGCCGATTTATTGAAGTGAACACTTCAATAATGTTGTTTGAAATCGCGGCGCGGGTCCAGCCCATAATTTGGCCGGTGGCGGCGGGCTTGTGGCTCAAGCTGCGGCAGCGCATAGAGAGCCGACAGGCCATCAGGGGAACAGCGAAAATGGCGAAAACTGCAGCCATTGCAGGCGCATCGCGGGTCCGGCGCGAGCCGGACGACGGCGGAAAGGCCGCCGACGGGCGGGCCGAGGCCCGG
>LNAP01004462.1_pt1 | contig 35394 bp, 32 predicted proteins | sample 602601 | NCBI WGS metagenome assembly LNAP01 (sample SAMN02440304, study PRJNA202911) | soil metagenome | biome: Subtropical and temperate rainforests or woodlands; isolation source: soil samples (1 kg each in a 20% v/v slurry with milli Q water) were... ... | reverse complement strand
TCGCCACACGCAAACCCCTCGCGGTCATGCCGCCTGGATTTGAGTTGCTCGACAACGAGCACGTATCAGACCTGTAGCGCAGGCGCGAATGGTGGCCCACCAGCAATCACATTCATCCCCCAAGAGATTGTGAGGGAAGACCTTTTCTTCAGAAGGCCAGCTGCGGTTACTCGCACCGTTACTCACATTCCCCAAAAGGGGACGGGATTCGAAGCCTGACGATCGCTGTGAGCAGTAGAGCAATAGTCCCACGCTGTACAGGAAAGTACTATCCAGTCTTCTTCATGGCGCCGCGCTTGGGGCGACCTCCATGGGCCGTGGGGACAATTGGGCAGGGGACGTAGCCGATGGCCGCCACACAGAAGCCGGGACGCGATGGCGTCAAGTATTGGCGAGCCGTCGACGCCATTGAGGCGTTGGGCAGCGCGTCGCTGGCCGAGGTCAAGGAGTGGGACCTGTCGCACCACCCTCACGACCCGCTGGGCAACGCCCGCGCCGACCTGGAGCTGTTCACTGTCAACTCGCCCAGCCGAATCCATTACAACTACTCGCGCACCAACTGGCGAAGTGACCAGGATCACCCGCATGACCGCCTGTTCAAGCTGGTCGATCCCGGCCCGCCGCGGCGCACCCGCTACGTGTTGTTCAACCCAGCGGACCACGGACACGTGGACCTGCTAAAGGGCGGCGACGGAAAGTGGAAGGTCATGCCTCTGGTCATGGTCGACCAAGCGCGGGTGGAGGCCGAAGCGCAGGCAGGGGCGTTCGCCGCTCAAGTGGATAGCGACCACGACGCCCGCGTCTCGGCGATGCGCGCTGTGGCCCAGCGCCGCGGCCAGCCTTTGTTCCGCGCCAAGCTGCTGGACGCCTACGGCGGCCGCTGCGCTGTCACCGGGTGCTCCGCGCTGGAGGTGCTGGAAGCCGCGCACGTGCTGCCTTACAAGGGCGCGCATACGAACCGGGTGGACAACGGCCTGTTGCTGCGCGCCGACCTCCACACGCTCTTCGATTGCCACCTGCTCTGGATCACTCCCGAGCATACGGTGGCTTTGGCACCATCGCTGCTGATCACCGACTACGCTGTCCTGCAGAACAAGGCACTGGTCCTGCCTGCAGCATCGGTTCACCACCCCAACCCGGCTCACCTCGCCCATCACGCTGCGCGGTGCCAAGCTGGCCATCCGAGAGCATGAACCCATGCGACTGTTTGAGCTGCTCAAAGTGTCTGTGTTCCATCGAGCGAACCAGCGCACAGACCGTCGAGTTAAGCTTCTCAAGTACACGAATCGTTGCGGATGGTCGTACAGGTGAAACAGAAGAGCGTTCAAGAAACCTTGGCAGCACTCGCAGCCATGTTCGACAGTACACCCGAAAAGTCCAGCCGCAGCGACGTCATCTTTTTCAACGGGCTGAAGCGCGAATCGGTAGTCGATCTGCTGAAGGCAGCCGCCGGCGCCATCCAAGAGAACCAAGAACCTGCTGCCTGGTCCTATCTCGTCCAAGCATCGGAACACTTGGGGTACCTCATTGGCATCAATGAAGCCGAGTCCCTGACTACGCCAGAACAGGCCATCAATGCGAAGCTAGAGCAATATGGCCGCAAAGGCGGATTGAAGAAGGGCGAGAACGCCAAGCAGCTTCAAGACGCTGTCGCCCGCAAACTCATTGCCGCGACACCCAAGAACGGATGGAAGAGCCGCCCAGAGGTCCATCGGCAGTTTTTCGAACTGGCCGACGAGGTCTCCGGATTCAATGCAACTGACTATCAGTGGCGCGCGTTGCTCAAGCGCCAGGACATCAAGAGAATCTTGCCTCCGACGAGCAGGCGAACCCGCTGATTGCATCTGCAGTACCGGCCAATGCGCTCCTGATACATCGCGGACTCCTGGCGAGCGTGCGGCACGCTCGTCCGAGTGCATCACAACGACGTTGAATTGCCGCTATTATTCAACCCGATAGCCGCTATAAAAGCGGATTGCATCCAGTAGGGATCGGCACTTTCTCTCCGAATTTTTAGCGTGTGTCCCAAGCATCAGCTTGCCGACACACTCATGAATTCGCAGCCACTCCAAATCATTTCCCTGCTCGAGACTACGAAGCGCCTGAACCTTGCGCGCTCCACGCTCTACACGCGTCTCGATCGGAAATCACCCTACTTCGACCCTGACCTGCCGAAGCCCGTGCGCTACGGCTCAAGCGTCGGCTTCATCGAGCACGAAATTGACGACTACATCCTTGGCCTGATGCAGGCCAGAGGGGGTGTGGACTGACAGTAGATGCGCGACTGGTTCGCGACTGTCCTGCGGGGAGTTGTTTTAAACGCTACCTGCCACACCCCGCCACACAACGTGGCGGACCACCTCACAAGACTCTGGGTAAACAAAATGCAGCACAACATCAACGATGACCTTCAGTTCGAAGCCGACGACATCATGGGAGCGCTTCGGGAATTGCAATCCAACCCTCAGCACCGGAAGGGCCAGCTCTTCTCGCTGCTCTATCCGGCGATCGTCGAGATGCTGGAAAAGAACGTCACACAAAAAGCGATCCTGGCCACCCTCGCGGAAAAGGGGCTGAAGCTCCATCCTGCCCGCTTCAAGGAGATGATGGCGATGGAGGCCCAGAAGATCCCCAGCATTTCGGGCTCCCGCGTTGAAGAGGAGGGTAAGGAATGAACACTCCCTATCTGCCTCGCGCCTACCCCATCCACGCTATGTACAGCGCCATCCGGGACGCGATCCTGGAAGTCCAGCACAACCTGAAAGCGCCCGACGCGCTGATCGCCGGTTCGTTCCTCACGGCGATGTCCATCGCGTCGCAGGGAGATGTGGATGTCGAACTCCCCACTGGCCAGCTCCGCCCGGTTTCGTTGGATGTCTTGGTCATTGCCGATTCCGGCGAACGCAAGTCGGCCACCGACAGTATTGTTGGCGCGCCCATCTACGAGCACGACGAGAAGGTGGCAAGAGATCACGCCCTGGCCCTGCTCGCCTACAAGGCAGACCGGCGCCTTTGGGATGCCAAGGAGGCGTCCCTGCAACGCAGGGTAGCCAAGGCACTGGACAGCGGCACAGACGACGACATCGAACAACTGCGCGAAGAACTCATCAGCCATGGCGCGTGCGAGCCCGCCAAGCCTGTCCTCAGTCGCATCGTGCACCAGAACATCACCGAACGCCCCCTGATGGAAAGCATGCAGGGCGATGGCAAGTCGATCGCAATCCTGAGTGATGAAGGCGAAATCGTGCTCAAGGGAGGTGCCATGAACAAGTTTGGCACGCTCAACAAGGCTTGGGACGGCGCCAAAACACTGACGCTGGATCGCGCAGACGACAGCATCGTGGTCAACAATCCTCGCCTGACCATCAGCATGATGGTGCAGGAAAGGGTGTTCAGGGAGTTCATGAACAAGCGGGGTGAGGTGGCTCGCGGGTCCGGTCACCTCGCGCGATACCTCGTCGCGTGGCCCGCGTCCACGCAGGGCTTCCGCTTCATGTCGCTTGAGGAACCTGTCTGGGAGCAGCTGCCCCGATTCCATCAGCGTGTGAGCGAACTTCTCACGGCCGCACAGGCACGTCGTATCGCCGGTGATAACACCCGTAAGACGCTCACGTTCACGCAAGAGGCGAAAGAGCTTTGGGTGAACACTCAGAACGCGATCGAACCGCGCCTGCGCCAGGATGGCGATCTGTCCAGTGTTCGGGACTTCGCATCAAAATCGATGGAGATCACGGGACGGGTTGCCGCAATCCTGCACCATTTCAGCGCACAGGAGGGCAACCTGATCACTAAGGAATCACGTGAAAATAACTTGACCGGTTATTCGATCTGTGGTCTAAAGACGGCATGCATGTCGTCGCCGCCATTCGGCAGATCAAGTCACGCTACCGTGCGCTCGCGCCGTTGATGGATGAACGCATGCGCCGGCAATGGGCGGCGACGGAAGCACAGACCTACGGTTGGGGCGGCTTGAGCGCAGTGAGTGATGCGACCGGCATGTCACGCAACACTATTCGCCGTGGCTTGGCCGAGTTGGAAGTGCGACGGAAGAAGCCGAAGGCTGTGGTTGAGGGTCGTCTGCGCCGAGAAGGTGGCGGTCGCAAAAGCCTGACCGAGACTGACCCGGGGTTGCTGGAGGCACTGGAGTTTTTGGTGGAGCCGATGAGTCGAGGCGATCCGACGTCAGCATTGCGTTGGACCTGCAAGAGCACCGCTCGCTTGGCCGAGGAATTGACGCAGCAGGCGCACCCCATCGGGGCGTGGACGGTGGGCGCGTTGCTGAGAGCGCAGGGATACAGCTTGCAGGGCAACCGCAAGACCAAGGAGGGAGCAACCCATCCGGATCGCAATGCGCAGTTCGAGCACATCAACACGATGGTCAAGCGGCTGCAGCAGCGCGGTCAGCCGGTGATCTCGGTGGACACGAAGAAGAAAGAACTCGTAGGCCCGTTCAAGAACGGCGGGCGCGAGTGGCAGCCCAAGGGCGAGCCCGAAGAGGTGGACGTGCACGACTTCCCGGATCCGCATCTGGGCAAGGTCATTCCCTACGGCGTGTTCGATCTGAGCCAGAACGAGGGCTGGGTGAGCGTGGGGATCGATCACGATACGGCGCAGTTCGCGGTGCAAGCCATCGGCCGGTGGTGGAAGAAGATGGGTGCCAAGCGATACCCGGAGGCCAAGGAACTATTGATCACGGCCGACGGGGGTGGCAGCAATGGCAGCCGGTGCCGCTTGTGGAAGGTGGCACTGCAAGAGTTGGCTATGCGCTTGGGGATGCCCATCCATGTGTGCCACTTCCCACCGGGCACCAGCAAGTGGAACAAGATCGAGCATCGCATGTTCAGCCACATCACCCAGAATTGGCGTGGACGACCTTTGGTCAGTCACGAGGTCATCATCAATCTGATTGCGAACACAACAACACAAACCGGATTGAAAATTCGCGCCGAACTGGATCGAGGCATCTATCCTGTCGGTCTCAAGGTCACCGACGCCGAACTGAGCGGACTCAATCTCAAGTTGGCCAATTTTCATGGCGACTGGAACTACACGCTCCTGCCGCTACGAAAGAAAAATTGATCAACTTATTTTCACGTGACGCCTAAGGAAACTCTGGGCCGAGCGCTGGAAGTCGTGGGCTGGCACTTCCAAGAGTTCCTCGATGTATTTGGAGACAGGAATCACGAGCCTGAGCAGGCCAAGGATGTCCGCACTCTGGCCATGTACCTGTGGAGGCGCTACTGGTGTGCTGGATATGGGGCGGCTGTGCGCAACGAAGTACGAAAGAGCGGCCCGATCCGGAACCAGGGACGCTTCGAAGCGGCACTCCATCAACTGCAGATGGAGGACTCTGTCCGCGTGATGCATCAAGACGCCGCCCGAGGGAAAGGCAGGCTCTGGATCCACTTGAACGGGGCAGTCTTCAGCCAGATCACGACCCAGTAGGAGACCCTGCCAACTACAGCGACCGAGGCCGCCCCGTTAACGGGGCGGCCTCGCTCCTTATCCCCCTGCCGAAAGGCCGATTTGAGGGAACAACCGATTGCACGACGTGCGATTCTGCTACAAGTGCCGCAAATCGCCCCCAGCGCAGGCCTACCGGCACGCCGCTAGGGTCATGGCACTGACCCACCAACCCATCGTAGCCCCCACGGCAGGTCAGGCCGAATCGCTCTCGCCATTTCGACGTACCGAAACGTATTGAGCCTTCTCCTGCGGTGACATTCCTCGAATCCTCGCCGGTCCGAGATGGCGTTCAGCCCTTCTATCAGCGCCCTGCTCCTTGAGCGTCCGGTGATCGACCCTCGCAGCATGCCCGTTGATCTCAAGATGCTGATTGATGGTGTCCGCCACCGACTTTCGCATCGCGATGACCTCGTCCCTGAGCTGCATGCGATTGCGTCCTCCACTGGCTTTCCTGCGACCGCCATCCTCCGGTCGCTTACTGTTGTACCGAGTGAAGAAGCGATCTGAAGATCGCTCGACTCCATCATCCATGCGATCACACGTCATCAGGTGGAGATGTGGATTGGCCTCACCCTCCAGCGAGGATGATGGCGCATGGATTGCAAACTGGTATGGCTTTCCAGGCGTCAGCTTCGCAACGATATCGTCCACCAAAGCCGCGTTCTGCTCTGCTGTCAGCTCAGCAGGCAGCGCAATGATCGCCTCCCGGTATGCGGCACCGTTCTTGCGTTCGTACTTGTCCGCGGCCCTCCACATGACCTTCGGATTGTTGTCCGCCCACCGCGGCAGGTTTCCATGGCTCGCATGAACCAGATCGTCGCGTTTGCGGTGAAAGCCATTTCTGGCGATGTAATCCGCATGGTCACCTGCGGTTCCTTTGCCTCCACTCTTGATTTGAACATGAAACGTTGCCATCAGCGCACTACCCTTTTCTTGGTTGTAGAAATGAAAAGACCGGCCAGGTTGCCTTGGCCGGTCTTTGAGCAATTGAAGTGATTCGTGGGGAAACGGTAAGTGCGCGAAGGCTTTGCCCCCCCTATCAATATGGGACAAGCCAGCACTGATTACTGCGAACTACCAATCATCGAACCCACCCTTGCTCATAGGGTAGTGTTACGCAGGTATAAAATTACTTTTACTGGTTCTTCATGACACTGAAGGGCGCCTCTAAAAACCCCGCAGCCTTGGCATCATAGCGATCTGAAGCCAGCAACCCGAGCCCCGTCGATGATCAGCCTGTTTGCCCGCGAAGAACGCGACGCCAAGCGTCAGAGCCTTAACGATCCGCTGGCGCTGCTGGCCCGGCACATCGACTTCGACGCGATTGCCGCGGCGGTGGATGCCAAGTTGACGCTGGGCCGGTCAGGGCGCGGCGGCAGGCCGCCGTATCCAACGGTGGTGATGATCAAGCTGCTGCTGTTGCAGCAGCTGTACAACCTGTCCGACGAGGCGCTGGAATACCAGGTACTGGATCGCATCAGCTTCCAGCGCTTCCTGGGCCTGGAGCACAGCCGTCGGGTGCCGGATGCCAAGACGATCTGGGTGTGGCGCGAGCGGCTCAAGAAGCAGGCCCTGAGCGGCGACATCAGCGCGGCGGTGAGCGGCCAGTTGCAGCGCGCCGGCTTCATCGCCCGCGGCGGCCAGATCATCGACGCCAGCATCGTCAACGCGCCGATCCAGCGCAACACGCGCGAGGAGAACGCGGCGATCAAGCAGGGCCAAGTGCCCGAGGACTGGAACGCGGCCAAGCGGGCGCAGAAGGACGTGGAGGCGCGCTGGACGAAGAAGCACGGCAAGTCGTTCTACGGCTACAAGCTGCATGCCAATACGGACCGGCGCTGGGGCTTCATCCGCCAGCATGAAGTGAGTCCCGCCCACGTCCACGACAGCCAGCATTTCGAAACGGTCCTGGATCCGGGCAACACCCGGCGCACGATCCGCGCCGACAGTGCCTATGCCGATCGTGCGCGCGAAGCCGAACTCAAGCGCCAAGGCTATCGCGCCGACATCCAGCATAAGGGCCATGCGGGGAAACCACTGAGCGAAGCGCAACAGCGCCGCAACCACCGTATTGCCAAGGACCGTGCATTCGGTGAACACCCGTTCGCACGGCTGGCCCAGCAAGGCGGCAAGTGCTTGCGCACGATCGGACTGGAACGCGCGAAGCTGGTGATCGGCTTGAAGGTGGCCAGTCACAACCTGATGCGGCTGGCGCGGCTGCAACACAGGGGGATTGTGCCTGCATGACGGCCAAAGGCCGCCGAGAGGCGGTTGACGTGGCGGAAGCCGCATCAAAACAGCATCGACGACGCTTCGCATGAGGGCGTAAAGGGCGTCCCGTTGTTCCAAACTGATGTCATGCTGCGGAATATCACGTTATTCGAGGTGCCCTGAAGTTGGATGGCGAAAGCGGCTCGCTTGAGCAACACAGCCAGACCTTCGGCGGTCCAGGCCTGAGATGCCTACCGACACGCGTCAATGAAGCATCCGCGCACTGCCGCTGGCAGCACCGGCAAACAGATAGGCGAACACGGCATCGCCCTTGCTCACCACCTCGTCTTCGGAATAGCCCATGTCGGCCATTCCGCTGTCCCACAGATGGTTCTCGATCTCGTGACGCAACTGCGCCTGCTTCGCTGCCATGTCGCGCAGGTGGCCCATCAGCAGATTGCGCTCCTCCAGCCTCGCCAGCAGCTCGACGGCCGCCTTCTTGACCGCCTCCCGGTCCTTCCGGCTGAGTGACTTCTTCCGCAACAGGTCGAACACGGCGAGCTGCTGCTCGGTCTCCAGGCCTTCCCGCTGGAAGCGCCTGGCTTCCTCGTCCATCTCGTCATGGGTAGCGAACAGCTCTCCCATCACTTTCTGGATCTCAGCCTCGTCCTTGTCGGTGTTGTACTCGGCAACGATGCGCTGGAACTTCTCGTACAGGTCGATCCGCGTCGGGTTCTCAAGCACCATAGCCTTCAGCCCTTCCTCGATCTTCTCCATGAGGTTCAGCGCGACCAGATTCTTCTGCTTGATGTTCTGGAACTCCGCCCGCAACCGGTCGAAGTCGATGGTGCTCAGGTCGAACTGCGCAGGCGCCTTGCTGGCCCCCTGCTCCAGGCCAATGCCAAGGTCCACCACGTCATAGAAACCCTGCAGCAGCCTGGTGATATCCGGCGACGTGCGTGCCGCCTGCAGCTTGTTGTAGATGGCGTTGAGGGCGCTCTCCTGCTCGTCATAGGCGAACAGGCCGGGATTCGGGAACAGGCCGCGATACTTGGCCGCAACGTCCTCCACGATCACCATGAAGGTCTTGCGCCGCTCATGGCTGGCCGCCAGCAGATCGCAGGCCTCCAGGATTTTCTCGCCCTTGTCCATGCCCTGGGCGTCGATCACGTCCTGCAGCTCGAAGCCAAGGTCCGCCAGGAACTCGGCCGCATGCTCGATGCTCGCGGCATACTCGGCAATCCCTTCGGCGTCGTCTTCCAGATAGCCGGGGTCCTCGCCTTCGCCAACTTCCAGCTTGCCGTCCCGGTCGCCCTGGGCGAACGTCGCCAACGCCTTGCGCAGGCTCTTGATCATGCCGTTGTAGTCAATGATCAGGCCGTTGGCCTTACCTCCCCCAACGCGGTTCACCCGGGCAATGGCCTGCATCAGGGTGTGGCCCCGCATTGGCTTGTCCAGGTACAGGGTGGCCAGTGACTTCACGTCGAAGCCGGTCAGCCACATCGCGCAGACGATGGCGACTCGGAACGGGTTCTCGGCCTTCTTGAACTCCTGCTCCAGGTTGCGCGAGGTCATCTTGGCCCGATGCGGCGCGATGTCGAGCGGCTCACCACGGTGATTGGTCCACTTCGTGAACTCCTCCACCTCGCCCTGCTCGCTGGACACCACCACGCAGAATTCGGTTTCGCGCATCCACTCCAGGCGTTCGCGCTTTTGCTGCATGATCCTGGGCAAGGGGCGCTGGGGATACTTGGCATTGAAGATCGCCTCGTCGGCGAGCAGCTCCACTTTCAGCATGTCGCCCAGCGCCTTCCACTTGTCGGCGATCAGGTCGTACATCTTCACGCAGGTGATCTTGTCGATGCAGACCATCAGCGCCTTGCTGTTGCCACCGGAAACGGCATTGCGGCGCTGCGAGTAGTGCTTGACGAAATCCTCCGCCACCGCGTCCAGGCGCGTGGGCGAGGTGAAGATGGTGTATTCCCTGGCCAGCTTCCTGTAGAGCTTGTCTTCCTTCTCGTCCGTCCACGGGTCTTCCGCCGTGGAGTCGAGCCTGGCTTCCTCGATGTAGCGGGTGATCTTTTCGTTCAGATCATCATCAACGATCTTCAGCTTCTCACCGTGGTTCTCATACTTCAGCGGCAGGGTCGCGCCATCAGCGACCGCACGCTGGAAGTCGTAGACAGAGACGTAGTCGCCAAACACTTCGCGGGTCAGCTGCTTCTCCGCCGCTTCGATCAGCGGCGTGCCGGTGAAGCCGATGAACTTGGCATTGGGCAATCCCTTGCGCATGTTCAGGGCCAGGCGTCCGTACTGGCTGCGATGCGCCTCGTCGCTGATGACGATGATGTCGCCGCGCTCCGAATAGGGCTCCATCACGCGCTCGCGGTACTTCTGGATCAGGGTGAACACATGGCTGCGGTTGCTGTCGCGGAGCATGGCCCGCAGGCTGGCGCCGCTCTGGGCCTGGTCATCCTTGGCATTTGCGCGCCCGCAATGGGTGTAGGTGCCGGCGATCTGGTCATCCAGCTCGCTGCGATCGGTGACGACAACAAAGGTGTAGCCCGCCGACACCCTGCGCCGGATCTTCTCGCTCAGGAACACGATGGAGTACGACTTGCCCGAACCCTGGGTATGCCAGAACACGCCGAGCTGGCCCTTCGCCAGCTCGGCTTTCACCTTGTCATCGTCCGACTGCAGGCGCGCAATGACGCGGTTCACGCCCAGATACTGGTGATTGCGGGCCACGATCTTCGCGGCACCGCCTTCGCTGGTGTCGAACAGGATGAAGTTCTCGACGATGTCCAGCAGCTGCGCCCTGTCCATCATTCCGCGCAGCAGCAGCGGAAGCTGCATCGTGCTCTTTCCCGGCTCCGGATCGTCCTCGTCCAGCCGCTTCCACTGATAGTGATGCTCGGGCGTGGCCGTGATGCTGCCGTACTTGGCGATGTGGCCATTGGAGAACACCACGAACTGGTTCCAATGGAACAACTGCTCGACGCTGCCCTCGATGGCGGCCTGCTTGCCGGATTCGTCGGTGCCGCGATAGTCGCGGTAGTTCTTCTTGTAGGCGTCGTGGTAGTCCACGTCGAAGCGCTTGAGCTCGACGAACACCAGCGGCAGGCCGTTGACGAAGCCCACCAGATCAGCGCGACGCAGGTAGTTTCTCCCGCGCACCCACAGCTCGCGCACGGCCTTGAAGCTGTTGTTGTCCGGATCGACGAAATCGACCAGCCGCAGGCGGCGTTCCACGGCTCGCCCGGCACCATCCTTGAACCGGACCAGCGCACCGTTGCGCAACAGCTCGTACTTGTCCTGGTTGATGGCGACCAGGGTCTTGGCGTGATCGTGGGCGGTCGCCTGGTCGATGGCCTGCTGGTAGGCCTCTTCGGGCAGACCGGGATTGAGACGCTCCAGCGCGGCGCGCAGGTCGGGCTTGAGCACCGTCTCGGTGAAGTTGTTACGTCCGGTGAGATGCGGCCTGTCCTCGGTCTCGGCCTGGGCATGGATCGACGACCAACCAAGCTCACCCAGGATTGCGGCGGCATCCTTCTGGATCATGCCGTCTTCGCTGTAATCCCCCCGTGCGTTCATCGCCTTACGCCTCGCTGAAGTCGAAGCCGCACTGGCGGTGATGGCGCAGCGTCAGCAGATGGATGCAGTCCTGATGGATGGCATACAGCGCCAGGTATTCTTCCAGAATGTACTCGCGCAGCTCGATGTCATCGCCCAGCAGGTCGCGCACGGCTGTCCAGGCAGCGAGCACTTCGGGCGCTTCAGGGTTGTGGGCGATGAATTCGCGCCCGATGCGCGGCGTCTGAGCCAGGCGCTTGGGCAAGGCGTCAGCAGCTCCTGCGCCGCGGCATCCGCGCTAACGCCGATCAGGTACGCCACGGCCTCGTCCAGTCTGCGCTCGTAGGCCGCACCCAGGACGACCTGCATGCGTCAGGCGTCCGTCTTGCGTGCGGCCCTGGCCGCGTCCAGCCGGGCCTGCGACCGCGACCTGGCCTCCTCCACCGGGATCCCGGGCTTACCCGCGCGAACGTCCTGCAAACCGGCGGCCACGTCGTTCAGCAGGCCAAGCTGAAAGTTGGCCCGCGCTAGGGTTTCGCGCTCCAGCCGGTGGTAGTAGTCCAGCTTGCGTGCGTCCACCAGCGCCACATAGCTCTCGCCGTTGCGGGTAATGATCTTTTCGTGGCCGGCGCGGACTTCATCGGCCAGCCGGGTCAGGTCGGCACGGGCCTTATTGAAGGGCACGATGTCCTGCGAGGTAATAGGCATGGCGGGCTCCGGGAGTTAGTACATGCAAACCTTAATGTATTCGTTTATGTCTGGCAAATCCGTCCGCCGGGTTACGCCGCTTCTGGCTGCGGCAGCGGGAGCCCGGAGACGTGCAGCTGTCCGCTCATCAGCTTGGGCAGCAGGGCGCCGCGGGCTTTGGCCAGCATGCTGTTCTGACTGGCCAGTTGCTCGATCTGAGTGAACGAGCCGCCCACCATCTCCGCGAACTGCGCCAGCAAACTCTGTGGTGGTAGCAGCACTTCAAACTGTGAGAATGATTTTGTGTTCACACGCTGACGACCGTCGGAACCCGACATGCTACGAATCGCGTGCTCGCGAAAACTGTCCTCGCGTGCCATGCAGTAGACCCACCATCGATTGACCTTCGCATTGCGGAGAACGATGAACTCGGTCGACCCACTGGCGACCGCATCATCGCCTTCCAGAAACTGGACGAACCCGGTCTTTCCATTCTCGATGCAAGGGGTGATACGCGCCAGCAACGTATCACCGTTCCTGAACTTCGCCCCGCCACTGATGACTCGCGACGAGCGCTCCCCAACCACCATTGACCTTTCGGACAATGCGGCCATCTCGACGAATGGGCGTTCGACACCCTTCTCGAACGGTGTTCTCGGATTGATCTGTACAACATCGGAGAAAGCAGTTCTTGCCCATCCTTCCGGCACGCCATCCACCACATTGACGGCCTCATGGCCCGGAAAGCGCAGGTGCACGAACCATTCGCGGTACAGGCGGCGGGCAGCTTCCTCCAGCAGGGCGATCCGGCGCTGGTTTGTCGCGATGAGATCGTCGTAGGCGAAAAGCACCTGAGCGACCTGTCTCTGTGTTTCGACATCCGGCACGCTCACCGGCATTTGATGCAGTGTGTTCCGATTCACGCCTGGAACCGCCCCGGCCGCGTTCTGAGACCCTAGCTCCAGAGTCATCAGCAAATATGCGGCAAAACGCGGATGATTTCCCTTGAAATCTTCCACATACAACGCCGTGTTCAGCGGCCAATAGTCGCCTTCAATGTAATGCACTTCGCCGAGTGTTCCGTATCGTCCCGTCACCACGCCCGGCCCGGCAACTTTAGCTACGTTGTGCCAGCCAGTGATGCCCGAGGACGACACGATTGGGATATCGCCAGAAGTTCGACTATTTTTCGGCAAGTCGTGGCCACGTTTCAGGCGAAGCACATCCCCTAACCGCATTGACTTCCAACTCACGCCAACAACTCCTCGAAGTTGGCGCTGATCGTCGCTGCAAGCTCTGAAGCCTTCTCGTTCAACTCCACCAGCTCGTCATGGATGATCCGCATCCGGTCGACGAACCCTTCCTCGTCATCCTCGGTGACAACCGCCACGCCGACATAGCGTCCCGGCGTGAGCGACCAGTCGTTCTGCCCGATGCGCTCGCGGGTGACGGCCGCGCACAGGCCCTGAACGTCCACGAACACGCCGTCGGGAAATCTCGAAAGCAACCAGTGCCCCTGGGCGATGAAGTAGCCGGATTGCTTGAGCGCCTCCAGCGCCAGGTCGCGAACCGTGGCCTCTTCGTTCCGATTTCGGTCGGCGGCCAGCAAGGCGCGCCTGGCCTCTCGGATGGCCTTGGCATCGAAGGCGTCGCTCTTGCGCCCGCGCAGTTCCTTCTCAGCCTTGTCCAGCAGCTTCAGCCATTGCTTGTGTCGGGCCTCAAGCTGCCGGGCCGTGGCCTTCAGTTGCGGCGCAAGGTCTTCCAGCGCGGCCTGCGCGACCTTCACGCTGGCAAGTTTGTCCGGCCGGGCCTTCGCAACGACCTTGCGTGCAAGCTTCACCGCCGCCTCTAGGTCTGCGACGGCTTGCCCGGTGTCCTTGCCGTCCTCCCGAGCCGCGTCCAGCTCTGCCTTGAAGGCCTCCAGCGTTGTTTCATCGAGCCGGGCCTCGTCGTCAACGCCGTCATTGAGCTCGGCCAGCGTCGCGCCTGTGCCGAACACGGTCAGATTCCGGGCCAGCGCCTCGATTGCCGCCGTGTCGTCGGCCAGCCGCTGCGGCAGCTGCGCCAACCAGCTGCTGCTGATGGCTGGCCACCAGCGCCGCAAACCTGTCGCCCTCCCCCCGATACAGCCACACCACCGCGTTGAGGTTGGCGAGCTGCTCCTCGGTGAAGACATGCGAACGCGCGGAGACGACCGTATAGACGTTGCGTGCATCCAGCATCAGCACCGTGTCCCTGCGCGACTCCGGCTTGCCCTTGTCGAAGAACCACAGCGTGCACGGCAGGCTGCGGGTGTAGAAGAACTTGTTGCCGATGGCGACCATCACGTCCACATCGCCGGTCCTGACCAGCTTCTCGCGGATCTCCTTGTCCTTGTTGCCGGCGTCCGATGCACTCGACGCCATCACGAACCCGGCGCGGCCGGTCGGGTTCAGATAGGAGTGGAAGTACTGGATCCACAGGCTGTTGGCATTGGAGATCGCCCCGGTCTTGGCGTTCAAGCCGGGCAGACCGAACGGCAAGCGGCTACCGAGCGCGACCTGGCTTTCGACCTTCTTGGTCTCCACGCCGTCCACGTTGAACGGCGGATTGGCCATGACGAAATCGCACTCGCCAATCAGCGGTTCAATCTGGTCGTAGAAGGTATTGCCTTGGCGGATGTTGCTGGCATCCAGTCCGTGCACCGCCAGGTTCATGCGCGCCAGCTTGGTGTTGGTGTCGCTCTTTTCCTGCCCGTGAAACACCACGCCGGAGTCCAGCGGATCCTGCCCGCGGCCCTCGATGAAATGGCCGGACTGCACGAACATGCCCGCCGACCCACAGGCCGGATCCAGCACGAGGCCGTGGTCGGGTTCGATGACGTTGACGATCATCCGCACAAGCGATGGCGGGGTGAAGAACTCACCGCCCTCCTGGGCGCCAGTCATGGCGAACTTGTTGAGGAAGTACTCGTAGATGCGCCCGAACACGTCGCCGGTAGCGTTGCGGATCGCCTCCCCGTCGAAGACCTTGATGAGCCGCGCCAGCAGGTCCGGTTCGAACGCGGGGAAGCCACGCGGCAGCGCGCCTCGCAGGACTTCATGCTCGGCTTCAATGCTGTCCATGGCCGCATCGATCGCTTCGCCGACTCCTGGGCCCGCCGGCAGGGCGGCGATGTTCTCGAAGCGCGCCGCCTCCGGCAGATAGATTGCGGCCTTGCCCTGGAAGCCGAGCTTGATGAGGGCTTCCCGCCGTGAAGCGGGAACCTTCGGGCCGATTCCGGCGGTGATCCCGGGCAGGTAGGCATTGAAGCGGTTGCTGGCGTGGCGCGAACCGGCATCGAGTATTCGCTGGCGGTGAGCTTGGAGTTGGCGCGCAGGTCGTCTGCCGATTGCCACAGGTCGCTTTCGAGTTGCTGGATGTTCATGGGGTGTTCTGACCCTTGTCGACCTGCTGTAGCTGTGCGAGAAGTTCCTTCCAGAAGTCCTCTGCAATCCCGGCTTGCTCATCCTGCAAGCTCTCAATCTGCCATTGCAGCTCTTTTTCTCGTTCGATGATTTCGACTGCGGCCTCAGTCAATGCCGCGTTCAGCGCAAAGACCTTGAGCTTGCGCAGCGTACTGATGGACATCATGGGAATGGTCGCGCCGGTCTTGATGCCGTCCAGCACCTGCTGGCCCATCTTCGACCGCAACCACAAACCCAGGCCACGGAGGTCCACGCCGGGCTTTGCCCCCCGCAGGACCACGAACGACTGTCCGGCAATCCAGCCACCATCCCCGGGTGGCGGCACGTTGTCGGGCACGATGCCAATCTTTCCAACGGTGCCTTTCACGACCAACAGCAGATCATGCGGCCGCAGGAAGATATCCATTACATCGCCGGAACGCTTGGCGGCCAGTTGCACTCTGACACTCTTCTCGGGGGTCCGGATGTAGCCTGCGCTGGGAAGATCGACGGCCCCGACCTCGAGAACATCGACTCCTGCTGACACATCCACTCCGCGGTCCCTGTTGGGTATTGGAATGAGAATGCGGACCACATCTTCCAGTGTTTCGGTTGGCAGGGTTTCCATCCGCGCTTGCGCTTCACGCTGCTGGTCTGGAATGACGTAGCGACCGACATCCAGCGTGGCATCGTTGTCGAAGATGGCGTCCAGACTGACGACTTGCGTATACGAGTCCTCTTCTTGACGTCCAGCAGCCGCTTGGATATCAGACTCGACGCGCACCTGCCTGCAGAAGTCCAGAATGAGGCCAGTACTTTGCAGCGCAACCCGCCCCCTGCCCATCGACGCACGGAAGTGCGGCAACGATGCATCGACGAATCCAACGCGACGGTGGCGTGCCTGCGTGTTCAACACCAGCATGGATGTTCCCAGCCCGCTGGATTGGAAGATGCCATTGGGCAGCGCAATGACCGCCTCGACCCAGCCTTGCTTCAACAGGTATTCGCGAACGTCCCTGTCCTTGCCTGAGCTGAAGAGAAAGCCATTAGGTACAACGATGGCGGCAATGCCACGTGTCTGCGCTGCAATGTGCTGCACCATCAGACCTGTCACGCTGGCCTTGACCACAGGAAAGCGGCTGTAGATGTCCTGCATCACCACGTCATCGACGCCGCCGGCCATGCCCATCGGTGGAATCGAAAGAGTTGCGTCAAATCTTTCCAGGTGTCCGCCATGAACTGCTGCAGGCGCACGCAGCGGATCGTTTGACGCAACGTCTGTAGGCGCTCCACGAAACAGGGCCAGCAATGCCGCAACTTGCGATCCGAGATGTGCTTCAGCGTGGACGCGGAGGTCAGGCTGATCCATCAGCACCCCGACAAGCTGGCCGCTAGTCTCCCAAGGCAAGTAGGCCGCACGCGTAGTCTCACCGACCGCTACATCTTTCATCAGACGCGCCAGCTCGACGGGCACATCGAAACCCTCGAAAGTGCCACCGACCAGGTCACCGGCGACATCGACCGGCGAGAACCTCTCGAATACACCGCCGTCGACCAGGTACTTCACCGTTCTCAGCGCAGCGAAAACCGCATCATTCGCCTGCTCGACGTATCGATTGGCATTGAAAAACGCCATTCCGAGCGCGCCGGGTTGCCAGAACAGTTTCTTCAGAACGCTCAACAGCCCCTCGACGCCTCCCTGAGCCACGGCGGTATCAAGCGTGACACTGGGCTCAAGCCTGTCCTTTGCCGACAGATGCGCCCACGTGAGCAACTGGAACGCGAGCAACTTGGACTCGTCGACGCTGAGAGAGGTGCTGCGGAAGTGCTCCATCACCTGGAACAGGACCTGTCCGGCATTGTCCTTGGACATAGTCACTGGCTCCTGCCCGCATAGTTATACGTGGTGATCTGGGCATCGCCCTCGGCAACGACCACCAAGCCGCCCTTGTCTACGATCTTCATGAGGGTGCGAAGCGCTTCGCGAAGCTGCTCCGACTTCTTGCGGCTCAGGACCACCTTGCTGCCCTCGTTTTCGCCGTACCCCAAAACCAGATCGATCATCGCCTGGTTGATGCCCCGCTGGCCCATCCGCTGCTGAAAGTGCTTCGTCTTATGCATTGCAGCTCCCACCGCTGTTAAGCGTAGGCTGCACCTATGCGCGGCGCAAGTCAATGCGAAAGCTGCAGTAATTGCCTAATGCGGTTGTGTTTATTTAAATTATGTTCAGTTTTTCGGTAGGCTAGCGTGCCAAAAGCACTCTATCCTATTGAAAAAAAAGAGAAAAGAGGAACAGAGGCCCTCCGCGCTCCCCCTTCTAGCCGAGCGGAAGCGGCCCCATTGCCACTGCCGCCGCAGGCGTGAAGCCCGAAGACGGCGGCGGAAGGACTTCGCACTCGCCTTTGGGCGCCGGCAGTTGCCGAATGACTCTGGCGGACTCTAGCCGGTCGATGAAGTCGTTGACGGGGGTGTAGAAGTTCGGAATCCGGTCGTTCTCTTCGTCAGTGAATACCCAGTAGGCCAGCCGCCTTTTGGGAAAGCCCGCGCGTTGGGCCTCGGCTCGGTTGGCATATTGGGTGACGAAGAGCCTGTATAGCGCCCTCTCTGTGTAGAAGCTCCGGCGAACCCAAGTGGCGACGTCCCTCTGGTTGAACCGATCACCTGGGGATCGTTTCGTGATGAAGTGGTCATGGGCCAGGAGCTGCCAGAGAACCGGATCCACTCCAAAGATCCAAGCATCCTTGTGGGCGCGCAGACAGGCCGAGCGCACCGCCGCCGGCACAGAGTTCAGGAGCTCGCTGACCCGATCTTCTGCACTGATCCGGTACTCGCGCAGGACCCGGTCGATTCGCTCAGGCGACGTCAGCTCGATTAGATGCTCCAGGTCCTCGGCGTGTTTCGCGCGCTTCTGTCGACGCACGTAGGCCTTCCGGCCCTCCTTGTCCTTGGTCTCTTGGGCCTCACGCTCCTGGCGTGCCTGGGCCGCCTTGACCATTTGGTCGCGCTGCTGGGCGATCTCCAGGTTCCGGGCTGCAACCTGCTCGTCCAATTCCAGCTTGGAGGCCTGCCACTCCGCAACTGCTTTGGGGCAGGAGATCCAGCTGCGATTGGCGGGGTCGACAAGCACCGCATGCTCGAAGGCCGCCACGTCGTGAGGAATGTCCCGGTGCAGCTGGGAGAGGTCGACTTCGACCATCCTCCGGCCCTCGGCTTGAACTCGCGCCGCCTTGATGTCGCCAACGGCATGGGTCACGCGGATCTCTATCAGGAGCTCGCCGACCTCATCTCGGGCAACCACGTCGGGCTGGTAGGTGCCAAACGATCGCTCAATCTCGATGTCGCGCAACTCCATGCCGCGGGTCGGATGATCGATCTGGCGGCCCCAGTGGAGCAGACCATCTGCGTCCCGGGCATGCGGCGGATTGGGCATGTCTATTGGGTCACCGGTCCAGGCCGGGATCACCAGCCGCCGATGATCGGCAATCAGTTGCTTGGCTCGCTCGTGGATTCCGGTCTCGCGACCAGTGTGGCAGCCAGTGTCGACCAGGTGAGCGAAGTGGGGGCGCTTGCGCCGGCTTTCTTGGGCCTTGGCGGACAAGGGGGCATGGCACCCCGGGCAAACGCAGCCGCACGCTTTGCCCTTCGGGACCTCGCTCGGCGCTAAGACACGGCCATCTTTCAGTCCAAATGGAACGCGAAACCCGCCGCGCCGTGCCAGCGGATTGCCCGACGGATTGCGGAGTGAGAACCGCTCTGGGATGGTGTCCATGGTGCTTTCCTTGATCGGAGGGAAAGCAGAAATTCGCGGCAGGCCATGGACGAAAACAGATCTAAACCCGCTCAAACGGGTAATCCGCAGGTTGAATCCCTCCAGTTGGCCCTTGGATGGCTTGATCGGGAGGGGGGCCAGCAGCGCAACGCTCGTGTCCTCCGGGAGGTCATGGACACGACCCTGACGGCGATCTCGCGCGGAGAACCGCCTCCTGAGACGGACACCACGACACTTCGAGCACTCTTTCACCAACTCGAAGGAACCGGCGATGGCCTCTCCAAGACCGAGCTGGAGAAATGGTGGGACTCGCGACAGGAGCAGCTCCGACAGCGGTGCGCCCAGCAGGGCTGCGCCCTGACCCCCGACCTCGTGGTCAAGAAGGGTGGCGGCCGTGGCCTACCCTCCCGGCTGTCCTTCGGGTTTCGCCCGACGCGTGAGGCGGAAACTGAGGACAACACGACGCCCGAGGTCAACCCGACCTCGATGCGCTACCAAATGGATCCGGTCAAGCCTGCGCTGTGGCTAAGGCTGACGGTCGGCAGCCGGCCGTTCCCTGTGCAGTCCTGGCGTGGCTACGTGCTCATCGGCAGTGCCGCCATGAACATGGTGCTGATGGGAATCGCCTGGTTCTTGCTGTTTTCCTCATGGGGCCGGAGCGCCCCTGTGACCACCGCAACACTGGCTCAGCTCGGCCTCGTGATGCTGGTGACAGCCGGGCTGTGGTGGTTGTCGCGGCCGGTGTTCCAGCTGCCCACACAGCGGGTCACCATGGCAGGGCCGTCATTTCTGGCTCTGAGCGAGCTCTACGGCCAGCTTCGCACCATGCCGGCACCTGGTCGAAAGCTGAAGTCCCGCGAATTCGCCGTCGTGCGCCACTGGGGCACGTGCCCGATCTGCTCGGCCGAAGTGGATCTCGACCACGGACGGGCCGCGTTCCCGGATCGGCTGGTTGGTCGCTGCCATGATGCACCGCTGGAGCACGTGTTCTCGTTCGACCCGGTGCGCCTAGTGGGTCGGCCGCTGGTCGAAACAACGCGCGAAGAGACTAATTCACCCTCGTAAGACCAAAAAAATGAAGACTCGACCCCAGCCTGCCAGCCCCCATTGGCTGGCAGGCTAGTCGATCAGGTTGCGCTCCCCACCGGGCGTCGCGTGTGGCAGTCAAAGCCAGCCACGTTCCGCCAAGGTCACCGTCTGCAGTCCACCGACTACCACGTGATCGATCAGGCGCACATCGACCAGGGCGAGCGACTGCTTGAGGCGTGTTGTCACGGCGCGATCGGCAGCTGAGGGATGTTCCGAACCAGAAGGGTGATTGTGGGCCACGATCACCGCGGCGGCGTTGCAGCGGAGTGCATGACGGACTACCTCCCGCGGATGGACTTCGGCTCCATCGATGGTTCCGTGAAACAGTTCCACGTACTCGACCAGACGGTGACGGGTGTCCAGAAAGGCAGCGGCAAAGACCTCCTGACCCAACCCGCCCAGCTTGTCGCGGAAGAATGCCTTGGCGGTCTGGGGGTCCGAAAAGGCGGCCCCACGGTGCATCCTCTGCCCGACGACGGCGCGGGCCGCCTCCAAGACCTCGTCGGCGCTGGCAACCTTGTAGGATCGCGTGCCGCTTCGAACGTACAGCGGGGGCAAGCTCATGGGTGGTGACTCCATCTGGTTCTCCTCGATGAATTTTCGTGTCCTGATTCGACGGCAACAGAAAAGGGGCGCGGATGCGCCCCTTGTTCCCTGCCCTCACGTTGCCCTGCCTTGCCCGCAAGCCAGGCAGTTCCGACGAGCCCCCGCTACGCGACGGGGACGTCCTCCTGCCCGGCAACCTGACCGGGATCCCCCAGATCCAGCGGTCGCTTGACGCGCTGCATGACCTTGACCTTCTCCATGAAGGTGTTGAGGCCGTAAAGCGCGAAGCCGTACACCACAGCCCCACCAATCGCTTTCAGCATTGTCTTTCTCCTATTCGTTGACGACTAACCGGTCCCCAATCGGGCGACCTTGTTTTCCAGCCTGTCCTGCAAGTTGCCGCCTGCAGGCCCGTTCGTGACGCCATTCCCGCCCACACCCGCCTCGGCGGGATAGAACTCCTCCACCACGGCCGGTACGTCCTCCACCAGGTCCTCGAACGCACCGTTGGCAAAACCGTGCCTGGCGGCCTCATCCAGCGCCGCCTGATCGAATCCCGCGTCCTTGCGGGCTTGGTCAAGCGTCCTCGCCTCCACGATGGCCTGCTCCAGCGACAGGCCTGACCTGATCGACGTAGTAGATCGCCGACCTGAAGCTCATCGTCGTGGACTTGCCGCGGAGCTTCAGTTCGAGCGGCATGCACGCCAGACGACCACCCGAGACGGCATCGAAGTACGCCAACCGGGCTGCCAACGTCCGGATCGTGTTGTACGACGTGGTGCGGAGCACGAAGCTTCCGAGTTCGTCCTCGTCCCCGACCCTCACGTTCAAGCGGGCGTACGCCTTGCACTCGCCCATGGCGAAGGGGCAGCCGTCGGGGCCAGGACAAGCTTCCTGCGTAATTCCGCCCTTGCCCATCCTCCGGCTGGTCTCCCCGTTGCCGACACACACCGGCCTGCCGGTCGTCCGGTCAAAGAGCGAATAGTCCGCGCGCAGGTTCAAGCCGGGATCGTTGAAGAGCAGGCAAACCGGAATCGAACGCAGCTTGCCGCCGGACTCCTTGCGCAACGTTTCATCCAGCGGATGCAAAATCCAGCCTTCCCGATTCTGGACCTGGCTCGTCAGAGTGAACTGGTCATCCTTCTCCGGCAGGCGTTTGCCGTTGCGCTCGACCACGCGGCCGATTGAGATCCGCCCGATCACGGGCGGTGTGATCGCCAAGCCTTTCAGCATGATCATGCTCCTTCGTTCTGGTTGGGGACGATCCGGAACCGCCGGGATCCGGGACGCTCAACGGTGAAACCGACCACGAGATCCGGGTGAGCCTCGGTCAACCTCTTGAGGTCGACGCTCGTGCCGTCCTTGGAGCGCCGGTAGGTGATCTCGCCGGTCGGGAAGATCGCCCGGGAGGCATCCCCCATCGACTGCTCCAGCTGCTGGCGCATCTGCTCTGCCCGCTTGTCCATCTGCGCAATCTCGTCGCGCAGCAGCACCAGCCCGTCGAAGGTGGCCGACAGCTCGGCGTCTTCGCTGAAGTCGATGCTGGTGTCGTTGCCGGTGTAGAGGCTGCGTAGCGCCCGAGCGGCAGACTCGCTTCCATCGGCCGGCGGCGGGGTGTCCTGGGTCACGTGCTCCCAGAACCTGGCCTCCAGCACGATCAGGCGGGAGATCACCTCCTCGTCCCGTTCGATCCGATGGACCTCAAGCTTCTGGCCGCACAGGAGGACCGCCACATCTGCGGCCTGCTTGCCGGTCACGGCCAGCTGGTGCTGGACCTGGAGCTGGACGTACTCCGGCACACCGTCGCGCCAGAGCCGTGACCCGAACTCCCCAGCTGTCTTGCACTCGAGAATCTGGACATCCGGCACACCGACCACTTCCCGATCGATGTTGGCCAGCATGAAGCTGTAGGTCGGATGCTGAAGCACCGCATTGACGCGGCGCACCTTTCGCTCGGTCCGCTCGGTGTAGGCCGCGGCGACAAGCGGCTCCAACAGGGTGCCCCAATACATGGGACTGTCCTGACCCGGCTCTTCGCCACGAACGGCCCTGCCGGTCTTCTCCATCCAGAGTTCCAGCTGGCTCTTGTACGGACACAAGCCCACCGCGGCCGCCGCGTCTGAGCTGCCGATGCCTTGCTTGCGAACTTCCAACCACTGCTCTCGCTCCAGGGAGCGTGTATCGACCAGGCGAATCGCCGCTGATCTGCTCATTTCCGATTCTCCAATAGAAGAAGCCCGGCCTCCGTGGGGAGGCCGGGCTTATGGGGTTGCCTGACAACGTCGAAACTTAGGCCGGCGATGTCGCCATCGCTGCGGCCACCACGCCGTTGAGGATGCTCTGAGCGCTCTCAGGACCCCCTCCGGCCAAGAGGTGCTTGCCGAAGGCCACGCCGAAGGGCTCGGCCACCTCGTAGCACCAGACACCGGGGAACACCTCACTGCATGCGCGCCAGGCGCGAGTCAGAAGCTCGGCCTGGTCGATACATACCTGGACGTAGCCCAACTCCCCCTGGAACGGAACCTTCGCGTACGGGGCCCCGCTTTTGTCCAGCGCCTGTTTGGCGCCTATCGCGATGTACGCAACGTCGAGCTGATCGACTTCCATTGGTCAGGTCACCAGCTTCATGGCTTCGTCCCACGCCCGCCGCTTGATCTGGGCACCCGCCCCGAACCATGCCGCCTCCCTGCGATGGTCGTCGCTCCTGGCCCGCCGGTGGTGATCGACGAACTCGGTCACGCTGCTCAGAACACCCCAGGCCGTTCCCTTGGCACTCGCCAGATCCGAGCCCTTGCCTGCTCCGTCGTACAAGGCCCGGGCCACCGTGAACGCCTGTTCGTTGACCGCCACCCCTTGCCCGTCCGGGTTGGGGTAGGTCAGCACCCGGCGCAGGAGCCCATCCACCGAGTCGGGATCCACCGGGCACTCGACAAGCGCCTTCATCCGGGCCACGAACGAGTCCCAGCTCGACACGGTGATCCCCAACTGGCGCTTCACCACGTCGGGATCGAAGTGGCTGCGATGCGGCACCTTGACGGCTCCCGCGTTGCTGCCGAGCGCGATGGCCAAGGTGTTGTTGCACACGACCCGCACCGAAGTAAATTGGGCGGTGGTCGCCAGTGTCCCATCACAGGCCGTGGCCAGCAGCAGGTAGCCGTCAACGCGATCCTTCCTCTTCAGGACGGTGCTCTGGCCGGTCTTGGCCAAGGCCCAGAACTTGCGGCCTTCGCGCAGGACACCGGCCGATTCCAGCTCGAAGCCACCGACTTCGGTCAGATCGCGGTAAAACTCCAGGATCTCGCCCGGCTGGACCACTTTGTACCGCTTGGACACGACCGACAACGGCGCGTGCGTGTCGGACCGGTACAGGACCTTCTGGTCTGGGAAGGCGTTGATGGCCCCGATCCCGTTCTTGCCGACCACGTAGCGGACTTCGGACTCTTCGATCGACCAATCCATCCCGGCCTCTCGCTTCCAGACATCGATCGGCTGCTGCGGCGCCAGCTTGTGACCGAGGCCGTGCCAGGGCTGCTCGCCGGCATAGGCCATTGTTTCAACCAGGTGCATCGTCTCATCTCCTTAATCTCGGGCATAAACGCACAAGGCCCGGCGATTGCCGGGCCTTGTGGTCTGTCACGGGTTGGAACAGGGGAACTTCGGGCGTTTACAGTGGACGCATCTGGCAACACTCACCAGAGCTGCTGCGATTACTACAAGGACGCAGTAGATCGCCTCCGACCTGTCACTCATAGAGAATCCATGATGAAGGCGCACAAGGAGCGCTGTGCCCTTGCGCAAAGCCAGACCCTACTGGCTTCAACGGGGTGATATGTGGATGAAACATTTTTGAATCGAGTATTGATGCGTTGTTCAACCCCTCGGCCGACAGTGCGTGCGCTGATGCCGCTGCGTCACGGATCAGTTGTGGCGGGTCAGCCTCTGCCGGCACCGACCAGCCAACGTCCGCTCCCGACCCAAAGCGGTCGTTCAGCGTGGCCAATGGCCTTGGCATCAACGCCCTTGCGCACCAGCGCTTCGTGATCAAAGACCGTACTTGCGCTTCCGATTTTTAAAGGCAGGCTCGGTTCCCTCAAGAATCTCAACGACTATGCTCTTGATCACTGGCGACTCGATACCGCCAGATACGTAGTTGAACGTATTAGTCGCCTTGTCGCAGGTCGCGTAAATGATCTGCTCTGCGTCGCAGACGACAGCCAAGTTTGGGTTGTGCGTGACCATGATGACCTGGCGCCGCTGCTTGGCCGCCTTGATGCACTTGACCAGCACCTTGAATATGGTCTGGTTGTCGAGGTTCTCCTCAGGCTGGTCGATGATGATCGGGATGTCGTCCTTGTCCACTAGCAGGTAGAAGACCAGAAGGAGCAGCCCGCGCTCGCCAGGCGATAGCTGGCTGATTTCTTGACCGTCGAACGTGAGTGAATACCTCGGCTCGAGATAGCTCATGCCGTAGAGGTAGTCGAGGATGTCCTGAGGCTCTCCGCCTTTGCGGAGCTGGTCGACGATCCTGGTCTCTCGGCCGGCGCCGGATTCGCGCCGGTCGAAGTGCAGCATGTCGTCGATGGTTCCGAGGAATTTCAGCGTGGAGTCAACATCTCCGAAATTGACCTCTTTGAGCAACCCGCGCATGAGCTGGTTGCTTTCGTCCACGCCGGCGAAGCTTCCGCGCGACTGCCGGTTGATGCGGGGGAAGAATTGGTCTTGAAAGTCCGACTCTTCGATGCGCACGTCGAAGTCCAGCGGCAGATGCATGTCCATCTGTGCGGCGGACTTGACGAACTCCTGCACAGGCCCATACAGGCGACGGTATTCCTCGACTGTCTTGCCGAGTTGCTCGTGGACCGTCTTGGCTAGCTCCACGCGGCGCGCCCGCAGCTCCGCCAGCTTCACGGGCAGGGCGCCAAGCGACTCGATCTCAGCCTTGAACCATTCGATGGACTGCGCCTTGTCCTTGGCGCCGGTGAGCTCCGCCTTGGAGCGCTCCCACTTGGCGACTTGGTCTTTGAAAATGATGAATAGGCGCTGCTTCTCGCCGAGCTTGCTCTTGATCTCGGCCATGGCCGTCTCGGCCGCCTCGCGCCTTTTGTAGATACCCGTGGGCTCTTGGTTCGTGAGGGTCGCGTCGATGGTCGCGATGGACTCTTTCGTCGATTTTCCCAGCGCGTCGATCCGCGACGTGTCGATCTTCAACTGGACCACATCGGCCGCCTTCAAGTCCGCGCCAGCTTCGGCAAGCATGGGGGCCAGCTCTGAGACGAACTGGTCGTGGGCCTTCTTATGGTTCGCGATGGCTTGGGCAACCCGGCTCAGGACGGCTTGGCGCTTCGCCTCGGCGGCCTTCATGTCCCGGAGTTGCTTCTCCTCGTCGCGCAGCTTTTTGAGCTCATCCTCGAGAGCTTGAATCTTCTCAGTAGCTGCCTTTGACTCCTCCTGCGCCGCGTCCGACGCCGTCGGGTCTTCGACTGGGGCGGGCTTGGAGGCTTCGAGGGAGTTGAGCTCGGCGACCTTGGCGTCGAGCTGCTCTTGCAGCGACCGCTTAAACTCCGGCGTGAGGCGCCGCTCTGTCTGCAAAATCTCGGCGTTGGCTTTCGATATTTCCTTGGCGACTTGCTCGCGGGCGCTTTCGATTTCGGCGACCTTGAAGCCGAGTAACTCGTCCATGGAGGCATAGCCCAGGCGCGCCTCCTCCGGGACATGGGTGTAGATGATCTTGCGCAGCTCGGTGTCGAAGGTCGCCGAACCACCCTCGCCGAGCTCGTTGCACAGCGTCTCGAGATAGCTCTGCGGCAGATACTTCACCCGCTCGACGCTGGTCTCCGACGGGTCTTGGTCGAGCTGCCGCTCCGACTCCCCGCCATCGTGCCAGCCCAGCGCTCCGACGAAGTGGGCCGCCAGCTTGCTGCGAGGGTTGCGAAAGCGCTTGTCGTTGAGGAACGAGAAACTCTTGAAGTTCTTGGTGTCGCCAGCAAGCGCGACGATATCGGCCATGGCGCTCTTGCCGCTGCCCTTGTTGCCGATGATGGCGACCAAGTCGTGACTCAGCGGTATGTCCACGTTGAACCAAGGATCGGCTAGCGTGGATCCCGCCTTGCGGTTAATGCGGATCTTCGAGGCGTATTTGGTGCGGTTGGCCTCGACCAAAAGCCGCTTGGGTGGCGTGTCGCCGATGAACACGCGGTCCTCGAATTCGGTGATGGCTTGGACAAGGCCGTCGAAGGTCGCGTCGGCCTTGATCCAGGTGAAGCAGTTGCCGACCCGGTCCTTGTCCTCTGAGGCCCTCGGCGCGTGCGCGTCGGAACAATCGAGCAGGGTGGCTTTGACGTTGGAGTCCGAGAGCTTCTTGCGTGCCGCGTGGTATTCCGCAGGGTTGGCGGCGGAGGTGAACACCAAGTCGGCTTGGTTGATGATGTTGCGTTTCTCGGCGATGGATTGGTCGTCCCACTTGAGGTTGGCCCATTCGGTCTTTCCGACGGCAATCAGGAATTTGCCGGCGAAGTAGGGCTTGTCGAGGGCCTCGATGACCTTCTCCAAGCTCACGCAGAGATTGTTGAAGCCTTCTCGCAGGTGGGGCGCATAGTCGCCCTTTTTCTCGTCCGGTGCCGAGTCGACGATCATTTCGCCGAGTTCGGCCAGGCTGTCGCGGGTAATGACGCCCTTCCACTTGCCCTTCCAGTCGCTGGAGTCGGGAATAAGTTGATAGCTCGGGGTCAGCGCGTTGAGGAACTGCTGCTGGATGACTGCCGGGTCCATCGCGTCGAAGATGACGTGCAGGTTGATGCGGTTCCAGCCGGATTGCGAGTAGGTGCCGTCTTTCTCCTTCTTGACCACCCCGGCGAACTTGTCCAGGCGCAACTCGATCACGGGCAGCAGCAGGTCGATGTTTTTCAGTCGGCCTTGCTCAAGCTTGGCCTTGCGCGCCCGCTTGTAGCCATCGACGAAGATGTAGTCGTTGATGCCGACGGCCTTGAACTCAGCTGGTAGAGCTTCAAGGTCGGCCAAAAAGGCTTCCCAGGCTTCGTCCTGGTTCGCACCGGGGTAGTTGTGCACCAGCGATGAGGGCGTGTGAACATGCAAGTCCCACTTTTTCCATGTCGAGCCGGCAGGATCGTTTGTCATTGGAGCCCCCCCTCCTGAATTGTTAGCCGATGTAAGTCGTGGCTTCTTCCTGCTGCAGACGTTTCGTCTTCGAGGTGCCTGCGTCAATTGAATAGCAATTAGATGAACCTGACCAAGGGCCTTCGGAGTGTGACCCGGACGGCACCTGGACGACACTCATGGAATATACAGGTATTGGGAGGGCACGTCGGAAGCGCGAAGACCAACAGCGTTAGTTCTTGACGTGTGGCTGATTTTTGTACCACTCCGAGCCGACATTTCAATGGTCTAGACTCAATGTTGAGAGACGGTTTCCTTGGCCTAGTCTGTACAAACAACAGATGACTCGGTAACGAAAGCCGCCGTTTAGTAATTTCGCAGCGTGCGGCAGCAACCAGTCTGAGGCAGACAGTCCTCCAAACTTGCCAACGTCCGCTTCTGGCCGGGAGCGGACACGGAGGAACAGGGCTAGACCTCTATCGAGTCGCTAGCGGCGGGTTGCTCAGCGTTGAGCAAGGCTTGGCCAACTCCGGTGCGACGGCGTGGTCAACCGCCATTCGCAGCAAGCTGGGCGCGACGTAGCGGCGATGGGTCAGGTCGATGGCCGCCATGTACAGCCACCCGAACAGGTTTCGGGTGCTCACCCGCGTACCGAGGCTGACGTGCGCCGACCCGTCACTGTGGATGTCGACGCGGACGCATGAGCGGAATACCAGGTGCCGATCGTCCGCACCGAGGAGCACTTGGGCACTGTACGCATCCGACTGCTGGGCCAAGACGGGGAAGCGTCCAGCGTAGAGACAGTTCCGGTCGGTAGAAAGCAGCGACGAGACCGGGCAGCCCATCGGGGACGTTCGGAGTTTCAAGGGCGCGACCAACAGGTTGCGCAGCGCCATCAGCCAGCTGACCCCCGTAGGCCGGTTCTCGATGAATCCCTCGAGCACCTGGGCAAGCAGTCCAGCAGACGTTGCAAGTCGAACCTCGCGCGGCGACAGGATCACGCACACGCAGTCGTCGTGGCTACGGCTCACGGGCAAGGCAGCGTCGAGAAGCGAGCCCGCCGGCTGCTTGCGGTGCGAAGTGACCGCCCGCCGCGACTCCGTGCGACCCAAGTAGCCATCGGTGCCGCCGGGAAGTCGGCGACGCAAGCGCCCCACTCCATCGCGGATCAGCGAGCAGGCCGCAGTCGCCATCGAAGCGTGCCCGGCATGCAGGGTGAGCGCGACGGTGGGGATCTCGCTGCGGCTGGTGCCATCGAGCAGCGTCTGGAGCGCCTCGGGCAGCACCTCGGTCAACGCCGGGATCGATGCTGCGTTGGCCAGGATCAGGTTACGCTGCAGCGGGTCGAGATCACCCCCCAGCTCATTGGTATGGCAGGACAGCGCGAACAGTGCAGGGTGGTCCGCCTTACGAGGCCGGAATTGGTGCCACGTCCCGCTCCCGAAGCGAACGGTGAAGAGACAGTCCGGCGGGACCGTAACGACGCGCAGCGCGTCGACGAATTCGCCTAGGTCCCGATCGAGATCTGCCGCGCCGACTGTCGAGAAGCGCAGCTCCGCGCCGCTGCTCCCCGAAACGGCCATGAAGGTGCGTGGCGTCGCATGGCGATGGAACGGGTGGCCGCCGGGTCCGACAACGAACGAATACAGCGACGACGCGTCGCCATGCATGAGGTGCATCGCACCCAGACGGGCTGATGGCTCGTCGAGCGCATCGAGGAACTCCGCATGCGATGCCTGCCGGGCCCCGGCGTCAGCGATCAGCCGGTCACCAGCACCGATCCCAAGCTGGGCGATCAGCGCCACCTCGACCGGTGCGCCTCCGGCGGCGGATGGGAGGCTGACCGACGGGAAAGTCTGCACGGTGCGGGAGGACGCCGCCACGGGCTCAGCCCCCCGGCTTCGAGCGGGCCCGCGCCCGGCTCTCGCGCTTGAGCGGCCCGGCGACGGGGCAGACTTCAGCCGCCCAGGCGAACAGCGTGTTGGTCAGCCGCTCCGGCACCTGGCGGAAGTAGACGAACTGGCCGCGCTTCTCCCGCTCAATCAGTCCTGCATCTTCGAGGATGCGCAGATGGCTCGACAGCGCGGGCTTGCTGAAGTCGAAACGCTCGCCGATCTCGCCGGCCGTGAGTTCCCCGGCATTGAGGTACGCCAAGATCTGGCGGCGGGCACCGGATGCTAGGGCTTCGAAGACGCGGTCCATGGCAAGCAGTTAACTAATTCGTTAACTACATAGTACGTCACCGCGAGAGGCTGTCAAGGCCGTCAAGCGCTTAGGTACCGCCGTCGTGAGCACGCGCTCGCGCCCGCTCGCGACCCAAAGCGGACGTCTCGTTGGAACATCGCGCACCACTTCGTCCCACGGATCACTCAGGCAGCCAAGCCCGACCGCATGACCTCGTAGAGCGCAGTCCGGGTATTGCTGTCTGCCATCGAAGGGCTAGCAGCCCATGCAACGGCAAGAGCCCCCAGGAAGAGACTGAGCCGGGGCATCCCGGCGGCTCCCGGCGAGGTCAGTGTCCCCGCGCATGAAATCGAACCGCTGCAGCAGGCGCACCAGTTCCTGGACACGCACTGTCGTCGGGGCTGCGCGATCACCAGCCGTGCCAGTGCGGCAGCGGAAACAAGTACAAGCGGTGCCATGGCCGACAACTGGAACGCGCCTTTTCCCTGTAGCCCTCTCGACGCATTCAGCGGAATTGTATAACCCCATCATCCGCAGGTACCCTGCGCGGCCATGACCCGCCTGCATCCCCGCTTCTTGTTGCCGCTCCTGCGCGTCGTCGTGCTGGGTGTGCTTGCGTTGGGGTTGGCGTTCCAACCGGTGATGACAGCCGCTGGCGAAATGCATGAGCTCGCGCACGATCCGTCGGGCGCGCACAGCCACGGCCCGCATGCCAACGATCCGGGCGCGGAGTTCGCCGCGGCGGACGCGCACGATCAAGACGGATCGGAGACGTTGCACCTGTTACTGGATTTCGCCCATTGCTGTGGTTCAGCCGCGGCCGTGTTGCCGGTCCTGGATTCATTTTCTACTCGACCGGTCGCCGGTCGAATGGGGGTCGAAAAAGCATCGCCCCCGGCCGCCTTGCGTCTGCCGAGCCCATTCAAGCCTCCGATCTTCGGATGACCGCGCCGTCGGCCTGATGCCGACTCCCGTCAATTCGATTCATCGGAGCAACCCCCATGCGTTTGCGATCAGCGGCCCTGGCCGCGTTCGTCGCCGTGTGTGCCGTGGCATTCCCCACGCACGCCGCCGACCCCCTCACCCTGGACGACGCTTTCCTTCGCGTTGCCGACGCCCATCCCGATCTACGCTTGTTTGGTGCCCGCCATGAGGCCCTGAAAGCCGAACTGGATCGATCCTCGTTGCGCCCGGCGCTGGTCGCTGGAGCCGAGGTCGAGAACGTGCTCGGTACCGGCCCGGCCAGCGGCCTGGATGGCGCCGAGATCACGCTGAGCCTCGCCTCCGTGCTGGAGCGCGGCGGCAAGCTCGATGCCCGCCGCACGCTCGCGCAAAGCCGCATCGACGCGCTGGCCATCGAGCGCGAAGCGCAGCGGTTGGATCTCCTGGCCGAAGTGGCCCGCCGCTACCTGGCGGTCGTCGGTGCGCAACGCGAAGGCGAGCTTGCGCAGTTGGACGTCGACCAGCGCGAACGCACCGTTGTTGCGGCGCGCCGGCGTCACGAGGCCGGCGCTTCGCCGGAATCGGTCGTACTCACCGCCCAGGCCGCCCTCGCGCGGTCGGAACTGGATCGCGCTCGCGCCCGGCAACGTCAGGCGGCCGCCCGCCAGCATCTCGCGGCCCTGTGGGGCGAGCGAAATCCCGCATTCGAGATCGTCGGGGGCGATCTGCTCGCCGTGCCCCAGATCGCGGACTTCGCGGTACTCGCCGACTGGTTGCAACGCACTCCCGAGCTCGCGCAGTTCGTCGATCAGCAGCGCATTGGCGAGGCACGCCTGCAGCTGGCACGCAGCGAAGCGACCCCGGACTTCGACTGGCAGGTGGGCGTGCGACGGATGGCGGACGGCGATGACTTCGGCTTGGTCGGCAGTGTCTCGATCCCGCTGGGCACCAGCCGCCGGGCACAACCGGGCATCCGTGCCGCACGCGCCGAGTTGACAGCGCTGGAAATCGAACGGGAGGCCGTGGGGCTGTCGCTCTACTCCACCCTCGCTGAGGCGCATGGCCGCTTCGGGGTGGCCCGCCTGGGAGCACAGCGGCTGGGTGAGGACGTGCTTCCACGTCTGGCCAAGGCCGAAGCAGCGGCCGCCACCGCGTACCGCGCAGGCGCCGCCAGTTATCTGGAGTGGTCGAGCCTGCAGGCGGAGCGCGCCGCCGCACGGCAGCAACAGCTGGCAGCTGCGCTGGAAGCCCAGCGCGCCCTGATCGAGATCCAGCGGCTGACCGGCCAGGCATTCGTCGCCGGCCCGGGCCCGCAAGACAACCAAGGAGCAACCCCATGAAGCCTGTCCACCTGATCCCGGCATTGGCGCTGGCCTTGGTCTTGGCGGCATGCAGTGGCGAGCCGGACCCGCCGGCGAAGGACGCTCATGCGGACGAGACCGCCCACGACGGAACCGAGGCCGACGAACACGGCCATGAGGCGGGTGAAGTCGCCAGCACGGTCATCCCAGCGGAAATCGCCGAGAAGTCCGGCATCCAGACGCAGCCCGTCGGCCCCGGCGTGATCGCCGACGAGCATGAGGTACAAGGCCTGTTGACCCCGGTCGAAGGTCGGGTCGCCCAAGTCACCGCCCGCTTCCCTGGCCCGATCCGTTCGCTGCGCGCCAACGTTGGCGACCAGGTCCGCGCCGGCCAGACGTTGGCGACGATCGAGAGCAACCTCAGCCTGAGCACCTACAGCGTCGCCGCGCCCATCTCCGGCGTGGTCGTCGAGCGCAGTGCGTCGGTCGGTGGCCTGGCCAGCGAGGGTGCGCCCCTGTTCCAGATCGCCGATCTTTCGCAGCTCTGGGTCGACCTCCACATCTTTGGCGCCGACGCCCAGCACATCAAGCCCGGGGTGCCGGTGGCGGTCACCCGCATGAGCGATGGCGAGCTGGTCCACACCACGCTCGAACGTGTGCTCCCCGGCATGGCCACGGCCAGCCAGAGCACTGTCGCCCGCGCAACGATCGACAACGCCGACAACCAATGGCGGCCGGGTACGGCGGTCAAGGCGCGGATCACGGTCGCGCAGGAGCCGGTGGACCTGATGGTGCCGTTGACGGCGCTGCAGTCGATGGATGGCCGGGAGGCCGTGTTCGTACGTGAGGGCGAGACCTACCTGACCCGACACGTCGAAACCGGCGCCCGCGATACCACGCAGGTGCAGATCCGCGCGGGCCTGAGCGTGGGCGAGGATGTTGTGGTCGCGGAGAGCTACCTGATCAAGGCGGACATCGGCAAGGCGGGGGTGTCGGATGACGACTGACGCCGCAGCCCACCAGTCCGGCCTGCTGGAGCGGATCGTCCGGTTCTCGATCCGGCATCGCTGGATGATGCTGGTGCTGACCCTGGGCTTGATCGGAGTAGGCATCTGGAGCTTCACCCGGCTCCCGATCGATGCAACACCGGACATCACGAACGTCCAGGTGCAGATCAACACCGAAGCGCCCGGCTACTCGCCGCTGGAGTCCGAACAGCGGGTCACGTATCCGATCGAGACGGCACTCGCCGGCCTGCCGCGGCTCGACTACACGCGCTCGCTGTCACGCTACGGCTTGTCGCAGATCACCGTGGTGTTCGAGGACGGCACCGACCTGTACTTCGCCCGGCAGCAGGTGGCCGAGCGGCTGCAGCAGATCCGCTCGCAGATTCCCGAGGGACTGGAGCCCGAAATGGGGCCGATCTCGACCGGGTTGGGCGAGATCTTCCTGTACACCGTCGACGCTGCACCCGACGCGGCCAAGCCGGACGGTACGCCGTGGACCGCCACCGACCTGCGCACCCTGCAGGACTGGGTCATCCGCCCGCAGATGCGCAACACGCCGGGGGTGACCGAGGTCAACACGATCGGCGGCTTCGAGCGGCAGGTCCACATCACGCCGGACCCGTCAAAGCTGGTCGCACTCGGCTTCACGCTGCAGGACATCGTCGACGCGGTCGCCGCCAACAACCAGAACATGGGTGCCGGCTACATCGAGCGCAACGGCCAGCAGTACCTGGTGCGCGTGCCCGGCCAGGTCGCCGGGATCGACGAGATCCGCAACATCGTGCTGGACCGGCGCGAGGGCCTGCCGATCCGGGTTGCCGACCTGGCACAGGTGGGTGAAGGCCCGGAGCTTCGTACCGGCGCGGCCACCCAGAACGGCGGGCACCGTGTCGATGCTGGTGGGCTCCAACAGCCGCAGCGTCGCGCAGGCTGCGGCGGCGAAGCTGCAGGACGCGAACGCGAGCCTGCCGGAAGGCGTCAGCGCAACCGCGGTCTACGACCGCACCGGGCTGGTCGAACGCACCATGCAGACCATCTCGAAGAACCTGGTCGAGGGCGCCCTGCTGGTGATCGTGGTCCTGTTCCTGCTGCTGGGGAACTTCCGCGCCGCGCTCATCACTGCAGCCGTCATCCCCCTGGCCATGCTGTTCACCATCACCGGCATGGTGCGTGGAGGCGTCTCCGGCAACCTGATGAGCCTGGGTGCACTCGACTTCGGCCTGATCGTCGATGGCGCGGTCATCATCATCGAGAACGTCCTGCGCCGGTTTGGCGAGATGCAGCATCGGCTTGGCCGGTCGCTGACGCGCGAGGAGCGCAACGACCTGACCGCCACCGCCACGGTCGAGGTCATCCGGCCCAGCCTGTTCGGCATGTTCATCATCGCCGCGGTCTACCTGCCGATCTTCGCGCTGACGGGGATCGAGGGAAAGATGTTCCACCCCATGGCGATTACCGTGGTGCTGGCCCTCACCGGTGCGATGGTCCTGTCGCTGACCTTCGTTCCCGCGTCGATCGCGATCTTCATGGGCAATCGCGTCCAGGAGAAGGAGAACCGGCTGGTCCAGTGGACGCGACGCCGCTATGAGCCCTTGCTTGGGTGGTCACTCCGCCGGCAGAACTGGGTCCTTGGGGGGGCACTCGCCCTGGTCGTCGTGTCACTGCTGGTCGCCACGCGCCTGGGCAGCGAGTTCATTCCCAGCCTGGACGAGGGCGACCTCGCCATGCAAGCGATCCGCATACCCGGAACGGGCCTGGAGCAGTCGGTGAAGATGCAAGTGGCCGTGGAGGAACGGCTGGTGCAGGTTCCGGAAGTGGAGCGGGTCTTCAGCAGGGTCGGCACCGCCGAGGTGGCCACCGACCCGATGCCACCGAACGTGGCGGACTCCTACCTGATGGTGAAGCCACGCGAGCAATGGCCCGATCCTCGCAAGCCCAAGGACGTGCTGATCGACGAAATCGAGGCGGCAGTGGCCACGCTTCCAGGCAACAACTACGAGTTCTCGCAACCGATCGAGATGCGGACCAACGAGCTGATTTCGGGGGTGCGTGCGGATGTGGCGATCAAGGTGTTCGGTGAC
>LNAP01000817.1_pt1 | contig 35415 bp, 39 predicted proteins | sample 602601 | NCBI WGS metagenome assembly LNAP01 (sample SAMN02440304, study PRJNA202911) | soil metagenome | biome: Subtropical and temperate rainforests or woodlands; isolation source: soil samples (1 kg each in a 20% v/v slurry with milli Q water) were... ... | reverse complement strand
GGACGAAGCGAAGCGGCTGGTGTAGATGGGCTTGGCAACCTGGCCCGCAACCGCCATCACCGGATTCATCAGGGCAAAGGAAGAATGGACATTGCCCGGATGGTTGAACCACGCGGCAGCAAAAAGGCAGGTCAGCGCAAGGTAGATACTGAGAGCAGGAACACTGGGGAAATTGATGCGCATAAGGGATTCTGTGCATCTCAGGGTCTGATCAAGCGCCGTAAGCTAACACCGGAAGTTACAAACGCAGCGTTTAACTGGTCGTTTATGTGTAAGCAATTGTTTTCGGCACGAGCTAGAGATGTCGCGGGGGACTTTCAGCGGAGTTTTTTCGACAGACGGCGAATTGTCAGTCCAGCGATCAGTCTGGAGCTTGTCGCTTTACAGCGGGGTATGTGAAGTAATTTTCAGACACGAAAAAGCCCAACCTTTTCAGATTGGGCTAAGTCGTTGAAAAATATGGTCGGGACGGAGTGATTCGAACACTCGACCCCTTGCACCCCATCTCCTTTTTCATACTTCTTGAAAGCTTCCAAAATTTCACTCTGGATTTTTCCAGGCGAGTATTTACTTGAGCTCCAGCGGTGTTCGGCGCTACGAGAGTCCAGGAACGTCCATCAAGAGCCGACGTTTTTGTGGGGGGAAAAGTAGGGGGAGCCCGTTTTATGGCCAAAATTACCGTCAAAAAACTCGAACCGCTGACTCCCAACCATGCCAGCCAGATCCTCCGGAAGGGTGGTAATCTCGCCGGTCGAATATCAGTCCGCAAGGACGGTGTGTCGGTCAGCTTTTTCTATCGAAAAAGTCAAAGGCACTCGGGGCAAGAAACAAGACCACCATGTCTTCCTCTCCCCCTTCGCCCTGCATTTCTTTCAGGAACTCAAAACCCTGACGGGAGACTCGCAATGGTGCTTTCCGAACAAGATGGATGATGGGCATGTGGACGTGAAAGTGGTGAGTAAACAGGTCGGCGATCGCCAGGCCCGGTTCAAAAACCGCAAGGCCCTCTCCAGGCGGTGTCACGACAATTCCCTGGTCCTTGCCCACGGCCAGAACGGCGACTGGACGCCGCATGACCTTCGCCGTACGGGCGCGACCATGATGCAGGCCTTGGGGATCAGCCTGGACGTCATCGACCGCTGCCAAAATCATGTACTGGCCGGCTCTCGGGTGAGGCGCCATTACCTGCATCACGACTATGCCGAAGAGAAGAAGTATGCCTGGAACCTCTTGGGCGATCGACTCAGTGCCGTGTTGTCCTCAACCTATGAGCACCCGCCGACTGAGTCGATGATGTCGTTTCCAGCTTACGCCGCCGCTGAATCAGTGTCGCCTTCACAGGCTGGATTCATTGTTTTATAAACATTGCTGAGTACCTTCTTCGGACCAACTCCGCTCCACCGTGATCAACAGAAATCGATCAAGAGCTGATGTTGATGTCAGCTGTTTGCGCCGCCGTGAGACACAAAACCGTGTCGGGAACGAAAGCGTTTTCTCAATGCGATTGCAACCAACGTCGTAAAAGACATGGAACACGGCTGTGCTCTTTTCTCAGTGGGCAGCGTGACCACACACGATATTCACTCAGTGGTCCACGGTGTGCTCGCCTAAATATAATTTCGATTTGACTAGCGCCAAACTGAAAAACCGACAGCCTATGAGGCCAGTCCCGTGCGGCTGGAAGAGAAAGTCGCCAAGCCCAAAACTCAAATGGCAGAGCGTCAACGTTCTCATTCGCCACCCAATTGCGCGATTATTACATCGCCCGCTATTGAGCAAACCTACTAGTTGGTAGATGATAGGCGCTTAAATTAGGGCTCCGTATCTTTCAGAAGCGCCCTACCCACCCGCACGGGAGAGACTGATGGACCTGCGCAAGTTGCCCGATCTCGACCTGACCAACGCGCCGCTCATAATTATCTCGCAATCCTTATTATTTGCAGCTATCAGGAAGACGGGAGTTACGAATGGTACGCCAGCCTCTGATCATGAGGCTCTCTTATGACCAGCATCCCTGCCCTACTGCCAGTTCTTTCTGTCTTACCGAATGCTGCAGGGGCCGAAAACAATCCGCGAGCGATGACCACTGGCCCGGATTTTCAGTCCCAATTGGAGGCCCAATCTAAATCCCCTTTGTTACCACCCGGCCCGGCCAGCGTGCTGGTGCTATCGGAGTCGGCCGCGGATCTGTCGCGCCGGCCGGACGTGGAAGCGATGCTGCAGATGATTGCCGGGCGGAAGATGATGTCCAATGTGCCGAGCAAGGTGGGTCGATCTGTGCCAGGGGCTTTAGCGAGTGGCTTGGCCATCCCTGACTACAGTTTCGCCGATCATACTGTTCTGGTAAGCGCCGAGATGATCCACCTTGCTCACGCCGACGAGCACAGCGGCGCTCTGTGTGCAAAGCCTGTCGAAGAGTCGACCGAGTGGTGCGCCGAATCCTCTGGGAGCGAATTCTTCGCTGACGCGCCTTGGGGAGGACTTAATGCGGCAGCCATTGCCGTGGCGCTGTCCGGAAGCACCCTGATCTGGATACCGTCGGAAACCGTTCGTGCGCCACTGCAATCGCCCCGCATCCGGATTTGGCGCCGGCGCAAGCCTCTACCTGATCAGCCCGAGTCGGATGTCGACGGCAATCATGGGGTGACTTGAAGAAGCTGACTATCCGTGTGTCCGCTTCATCAAATCCCGCTAAACCAGTTATATCCCTGGTCTTCCCAGTAACCGCCGGGATATTCATTACTGACGAAAATCTCAACGATATGCTTGGGGTTTTTGAAGCCCAACTTGGTCGGCACTCGCACCCGTAGTGGGTAGCCATATTCCGGTGGCAAGGCGACTTCGCCGAAATCCAGTGCCAGCAGCGTTTGCGGATGCAATGCCGTCGGCATGTCCAGGCTGGAGTAATAGCGGTCAGCGCACCTGAAACCGACAAATTTAGCCGTCGTGTCAGCGCCGATGTGTTTCAGGAAAGTTTTCAGCGGCACGCCACCCCATTGCCCGATGGCGCTCCAGCCTTCTACGCAGATCAGGCGCGTAATGTCGGTGCGCTGCGGCAGTTTGCGCAGGCCCTCGAGCGTCCACGGCGCCTTGTCCCGTACCAGCCCGGAAACGGCGAGCGAATAATCGCTAAGATCGACGTCCGGGATAACGTCCTGGCCGTAGAACGCGTTGAAAGGGAACGGCTTGGTCATTTGCGCCTGGGTGAACGTCGGCGCCAATTTCTGCCCGCTGAACAGCCAGGCCTGAACCCGGTCGTTCCAGCGCAACATGGCCCACAACACCTTGTCGACCTGATCACCGTCCTGCAGATTACAACCGCTCAGCATCGCCATGGCGCCGACGGTTAAGCCACCGCGAAGGAAATTTCGGCGCTGGAGATTTTCCAACTGAAGCTGCTGTGCAGGCTCAAGTTTAATGCGCTGAATCGCGCGTTTTTTTAGCTCAATCATGGCAAACGCGATTCGCTACGCCGATGAAGGTAGCGAGATCCTGATGCGGATCGTTGCAGTCGAAGGCGGATGCCGAATTGAAGTGGAAAATCAGGGCCCCGTGCTGAACGACGAAACCCTGCGCAAACTGTTCGACCGCTTTTACCGCGGCGATGCGTCCAGGCACCAAAGCTCCGACTCATACGGACTGGGCCTCGCCATCGTGGTGGCGATCATGCAATTGCATGGCGAAGATGTGAGTGTTGAACAGCCCAAGCCCGGGACCATCCGTTTTTCGCTTTTATTCCCTACTGCTTGAGCGACACAACCGGACATTGCATATCCACTCTGTCTCCCGCAGAAGACTAAGCTGAAAAATTAAACTCTTGATAGTGCGCTCTAGGTAAAGCTTTTTGTCAAAACCGCGAAACGTAATCCGGGCTTGGTTGGCGTTCCGAAACGGCTGTCTTCATAAGGAAAAAGCTCAGTCTCACCAGACTTGGAATATCCGCGTCGCTCATACCAAGCAATCAGAGTTTCACGAGCTTCTAGCACTGTCATATGGATAGCCTGAGCGCCTCGTGCCTGGCACCATTGCTCCGCAGTGCTGAGCAACCGACGCCCAAACTGGGCATTCTGTGTCTGTGGATCAACGGCAAGTGATCCCAGATACCAAGTGTGACCATTCATTGGCTCGACCCATACACAGCCTGAGAGCTTTTCGTACTGCTTCCATACCAATAACGTTGCGTGGGATTTTTCAGCGATTTCTGCTCGAAGCGTTGCTTGCGAACTGCGGTCTCCGCTAATGAGTCCAGCTTCCGTTGTCCAGCCACCCTCATCACCATCGCCACGGTAAGCCCGATTCAGTAACGACACCACATCGGGAATATCAGCAGCACTGGCTGGCACTAAGTCGATCGAAGTCAAAACACTATTGATTGAGCTAATGGGCTGGGACGACTTGGTATCATTTCTGAAGATTTGTGCGTACAGCCTGGAAACGTTCGGAGTCAAATTTTGCTCTATCGGAACGATGAAATCTGACGGATCAGCGAGTGGCTTTGCGTAAATCACTTCATAAACACGATGCACCACGCCGGGTTCTCGTTCTTCACGATCAAAGCCTGGCATTATGCCGACGGCTGTATAACCCGCCTGTTCCAACGCTTGTTGCATGTAAGGGCTGATCGTCGTCGCCATGCCATAGATCAAACCCGCCCCCATGTGTTTGCCGATCTTTTCGCCTAGATTCTGAGCTGCAATGGCAAGGCTCGACTTCCGATGAGGCTTGGCCACAGCACCTACGCGACCGTAGATGACATCAGCCCCGTCTATTTTCTCCCATGTCGCGATAGCGACGATCTCACCTTGGTGACGTACAACCACCGCTAAAATGTGCCGGTCGAGGCAGTCTGAAAACACCACCTTTTCTTCATAAAACTTCCTGTTAAAAAATGCGCTGCCCATGCCCACTGAGATGGACGGAAACCACATCTTGAGAAAACTCACGGCGACGCCAATTTCGTCGCGATCCAGGTAGTCCCATTCATAATCCTCAGGCAAAGGGGTAATGCCTCGGACTTCGTCAATGGTCGGCCATTTCATTGTGATTTCCTTGTGATGCTTTGTTCCGCAAGACGGGTCGGTTTAAAGCGCAACGTAGTTTCGCTAGCAAAAGCGAAACAGTCAGCGCAGAAGTGCTCTGGGTTCCCGGCTGGAGGTCCGCCCTCCTCTGCGGAGTTACCCAGCCGGTAAGCGTTTGTCCAGACAGGCTGCCCTTAGATTTGTGAGAGGCCACCGTCGACCATCAGTTCTATGCCGTTGACATAACTGGCGTCAGCAGATGCAAGGAAAAGTGCGGACGACGCTATTTGTTCCGGTTGGGCCATATAGCCCAGCGGCACGATTTGTCCTACGTGATTTCTGAGTGCTTCGATCTGGCCCTCATCCATCTTCAGTCCGTTGTCCATCAACGGTGTTCTGGTAAAGCCAGGGCTGAGCACGTTCGCGCGAATTTTTCGGCCTTTGAGCTCATTGGCCCAAGTACGTGCAAATGAACGCACCGCAGCCTTTGAAGCATTGTACAGACTCAGACCTTCCATCCCGTTGCTGGAACAAATGGAGGCTGTCAGAACGATTGACGAGCCATCCTTCATCAACGGCAACAGCGTCTGAACAGTGAAAAATACGCCCTTAACGTTAATATCAAACATGTTGTAGTAAGCGGCTTCAGTCGTTTCGCCCACTGGGTTTTTTTCGCATATACCGGCATTGGCAAACACCGCGTCGAGTTGACCGTCCCGCTCTTCGACCAATGCCTTGAGGGAATCGAGATCGGCTTGCCGGGCGACATCGGACACCACCGCCACGGCTTTATCGCCCAGTGCAGTAACCGCAGCGTCCAACGTTGCCGCCGAGCGTCCAGTTATGTATACGCGTTTAGCGCCCTCGGCTAACAGAGCTTGGGCAATTGCAAAGCCGATTCCAGTCGAGCCGCCCGTGACAATCGCTACTTGATTGATAAATTTGCCAGACATGTTTTGACTCCTAAGTAACGCAGTTATGGTTAGTTGAAAATTTGGCAACTGTTCGAGCTGGAGTCAGTCAAGGTTTGAGCTGACCGATACGCCGAAAGGAGTGACTTTTGATAAACGAGGCATCGAGGCATACACAGACAGCAGCGCTGAAATGACAAGGCAGGCAGCGATGCCCAGCAGGCAGGCAATAAAACCGGTGGCTAGCGAGGAGGAAGTTTGCACAGGAGAGGCCAGTGCGTAAAACACGCCACCGAGGACTGCCACCCCCAGCGCGGCGCTGATCTGCAATGCCGAATTGACTACGCCGGAGAGCATTCCCGATCCGCCGGTAGGTGCACGATCTATCACGGTTCGTATCAGTGTTGGCAGCGCCCAACCCTGGCCAAACCCAAGTAATCCCACCGCCAGAATCACCAACACCAGGTCAGGGCTTTCGCCGGTCGGCGCGGTCGCAACGGCTGCACTAAGGATCAGACATCCGAGTACTTCGAGCATCATGCCCACGGCAGGTACAAAACGGCCGAACCAGCGGATGGCAAAGGGTGTGGTCAGAGGGCCAATCAAAAAGCCCACACCAAAGGGAACGAACATCAAGCCTGATACCAATGGCGTTGCGCCTAGAGCGTCTTGTAAATAAATCGAAAACGTTAAAAAAAATGCGGATATCACGTAAAAGAACAATACGCCCGCCAGCCCGGCGATCAGGCCGGGGGCTCGGCCGAGCTGCGGACTGACCAGCGGTGTGCCACCTCGACGTTCCAGCGCACTTTCATAGCGCCAGAAGCCGGCGGCGACTATGGGCGAGCTCAGCAGCATCAGGCAAAGCCACCAAGGCCACCCTGCTTCCCTGCCCTCAACCAACGGCAGTACTAGCATCCCGACCGCAAGCGCGCACAGCAATACCCCAATTCGATCTAATGGCGCCGGGGTTTTACTTCGGGAATCGGGAAGCAAGGGCACGCCGCCGATAAAAACAGCGACGACGATGGGCAGGTTAATCAAAAAAATGGCCCGCCATTGCAGATCGAAAACGTTCGCCGAAATCAGCAGCCCCCCAAGCGCCTGGGCTACAACCGCCGCGAAGCCAATCGTCGCGCCATATACCGCTAACGCGCGCGAACGTTCGTGTTCCGGGAATAGCGTGTGGATGGACGCCAGTCCTTGCGGAGCCATTGCCGCAGCGCTCAATCCTTGCAGCACCCGTCCGAAGATCAATGTCGTCGGTGAGTTGGCCATTCCACAAATCAGGGACGAAACGCCGAACCCGGCGATGCCGGCCAGGAACACTCGTCGGCGGCCCAGCAGGTCACCCAGGCGACCTCCCGTGATCAGAAAGACGGCATAGCTGGCGGCATAGCCCGAAATGACCCATTCGACTTGCGCGGGTGTAATAGCGAGGCCGCTGCGGATTGACGGCAATGCAACATTGACAATGAAAAAGTCCAGAGGCGGAAGAAACGCGCCGACTAGAAGAACAGCGAAAGCAAACCATCGGCGTGAATCCGCTGCTTGAGAAGAATCCGGTTTAGATGTCATTGGGTAACTCCAGAAAGACACGGCTAGCGCACATTGTGGGAGTCAGCCAGCTGCCGCGGCACTGCCAGAGCTGCACGTTTCTCGTGCATATTTGTAAGGGGGCTGGCGTCGGCCAAAATGATTTCACGTATTACTTTCAATCAACTCGCCTGCCCGCCTCAGAGGTTACGAGCTCGCTTGAAAATGCTCGCTTCCTGCAACGGGAACCCATTCCTTGAGAGGCGTGAGGTAGTGCAGTTCGAAGCGCCGGGATACAAACCTCCACTCGCTGTCACGACGTTCGAACCTATCGTGATAAAGGCCACTGACCTGCACCGGACCTCGCTCCATATCGTGGAACAGGCAATTGGCTGCCACTGTCCCAACAGCGCTGTCGCCCTCAATCTCAATCAGAGGGTTGGCCATCCAATGATGCATATGCGGCATCTGTCGCCAGCTCTGTTCAGCCATTGAAATGATGTCGCTCCGACTCCCTGCAGCTCCGAATCCGGGCAGGTCCAGGGTCGAATCCTCATGCCAGATCTGCTGCAATAGATCGGCATTCAAACGGTCGAACGCATTCGCATAAGTAGAAATGAGCGTTTCGATCGCCAGACGACTTTCAAGACGATCCAGTCGTGCGGCCAGTGCTTTGATGTTCATGATTTTTTCCTATTCGACTGAATCTGGCTGCGCTTGATTGACCCGCTGGAGTGAATGGCTCAACCAGCGCAAAACCACCCCGAGCGCCTCATCCGAATTGCGTTCGTAGATCAAACCGTGGCCATTACCGTGAATCCCGAAAGCAGGCAGATCCAAGTGGTCGACGCAGGCTCCGGCGGTTCGCAGGAACGGCACAATGGTGGTGGCGAATGTGGCGAATTTCGACGTCTCGCCCGTCAGCAGCGCGACAGGTATTCCTTTGAGTGCGGGTATCTGCAGCGTCGAGGAGTCGGCCGCTTGCACTTCCTGCGCCGAGGCGCGTGGAGGATCGAACGTGATCGGAGCAGCTGTCAGCCCCCAGTCCAGGGCACCGATGCCGGGTGTATCGCCGAAGACTGGACCCATCGGCTCAACAGCGACAATGGCTGCAATCAGCCCAGGCCTGCGATCCGCCAATAACCAGCCATCAGGACCGGAGGCCGAATGAGTGACGATGATTGCCTTGCCGATTCGGTCCAGTAGTTGAGCCAAGCGATCGGCATCCATGGTCTGGGAGGCCGCTAGGTCTGCGGGCATAGGGCCGTACCCTGCGATGAACGCATCAAAGGCGCTTTCGTCGTCCGCAGAAAAGGGCCATTGAGTCTCACTGCCGCCCTCCGGAAAATAGACCTCTCGGGCACGTTCATAGGAAAAAGGCGGCCCCATCGGACCCAATATTTTCGAGTGATACGGCGATCGCCCATGACCAGGCCTGTCGACACAAAACACGACGTGACCGGACTCGACGAAACGCTGAGCCCATCCGGGGCGGCCGTCCGGTGTATCGAACCATTCAGTGGCCTGCAACGTACCGCCATGGACCAACACCACGGGGTAGGGTTGGGTAATGAACTCCGGGGACTCCCATTCCACGTACATCGGACCTTTCTGGAATTGCTTGCCCTCTTGAATGACCCGTTCACCGGTGATCCAGAAGTGCCCGCGGCGGGAAGTCTTTGGAGGGTTCATGTGCCATGGCTCTACAGTCAGCGCAAACGCCGGAGAGCGTTGGGCCATGATTGAAAACGCTGACCAATCCTTGTTACCCAGTCCGTTCGCGACGGCCGCTTCCATTCTCGAACGCACCACTCGTGCCACGGGCAGGCTGAGCCCCCTCCCCTCGGCGGCCTGCAACGCAAGGTTCACGTCCTTCAACCCAAGCGATAGCTTGAAACCTGGTTCGTAGCGATCATCGACAATGTTTTGCCCATAGCGTTGGTAGCTGGGGCAAGCGAACAGGGTCTGGGTGACGACTTCGATGAATGCCGACGGACTCAGCCCATATTGTTCAGTGAGTAAACTCGCTTCAGCCAATGACTGAATGGCTTGGGTGATCATCATATTGCCGGCGATTTTTGCGATGCCGGCATGCACAGGCCGATCGCCCAGGCGCCAAGTCTTTTTGCCGAGCACATCAAACAATGGCTGAACGCGATCGATGGCGGCTTCAGGTCCGGCCGCCAGAATGTTTAATTCACCCTTGGCGGCGACAGCAGGTATGCCGAAAACCGGCGCGGCAATGAGCACAAGACCCGCCTCGTCATGTTCTTTCTGCAGTTGCTCCATCAACGCTGGCGACAGCGTCGACATAACGATATGGATGCAGCCGTCACAGGCCGTTTTTAACGCCGCTGACTCCAGCAGCACCTCGCGCACCGCCGTGTCATCGGCGAGCATGCTGATCACCACCGGCTGTTGAAATGCAGTCGCCGCAGACGCCAGCACATCGATCTCACTTAACCCGGCAAGCGCCTTGGCACTGCGATTCCATGCACTCACCCGATGGCCCGCCTGAACGAGCAACGCAATCATGGCTTGCCCCATGCTCCCGACACCTACAAACCCGATATTCATGTGAAGCCCTCTTGCTTGCCGCGCAAACATTGATGGATCAATTGTGTGGGGGGATGGGTTGCAACGGGACTGTCATTGCTGCATCTTCGCCGTTCATTTTCGTTAGAGGTGGGTCATGGACTGGAACGACTTGCGCGTCTTTCTGGCGATAGTCCGCACCGGCTCGCTGGGCGCTGCCGCGAAACAACTTGGCGTCAGCCACCCCACTGTCGGGCGACGGCTTCACGTCCTTGAGCTGCACAGCGGGCAGGTATTTTTCCGCCGCACCGCGCAGGGTCTTGTGTTGACAGACAGCGGTGAACGAATTCTGGGCCTGGCCGAGGAAATGGAGCGCAGCGCTCTTTCGATTGAGCGACACCTGGTCGGCGACAGTGATCAACCCGAGGGGCTGTTGCGGATATCATCGGCGGACTGGTTTGCCTGTTATGTGCTGGCGCCTGTATTCAGCGAAATGTCGCGAAGGTACCCGTTGATCGTTCCAGAGCTGATCGCCGGACATCGCCTGTTCGATCTGACTCGCCGTGATGCGGACATCGCCTTTCGCATCGTGCCGTTCACCGAACCGGACATCGTTCAACGTCGACTGACGACACTGCCCTACGGGCTCTACGCTGCGGCAGACGTGCCTTTCTCACCGTCCCTGGACGGAGAAGGCCTCGGGTTGATCCTCATGAACACAGCACAGGCTCACTACCCAGATGTGCTCTGGCTGAAAGAGATGTTTCCTCTCGCCAATACCGTGTTCACCAGCAGCAGCCGCACCGTGCAGGCGCAGATGTGCGGCCGAGGATTGGGTGTAGCAGTGTTGCCACGCGTGCTTGGCGATCAATTGAGCATCCTGAGACGGGTAGACGTCGGCAATGAGCCTCCCGGACGCGATATCTGGATGGGGTATCACCACGACATGCGGCACATGGACAGGCTCCGCGCCCTGGCGGATCTCGCTGGCGAAATGATCGGTACGTAGAGCCTCACTTCGCTTGGGTCAATCCCGATAAGTGGTGGCCGTCCAACGCAGTAAATGCCGCGCAGGGAGTAGCAGCGCTCAGTGCGAAGAAACGTAGAGGGAAGACGTCGTAGGCCCTGGAAGTGCGTAGGTGGCCTTCATCCACTGAATTTCCGCATGGGGCGGGCGGCCAAAGAATCGCTTGAATTCACGGCTGAATTGCGAGGGGCTTTCATAGCCGACGCTGAATGCCGCCGATGATGCTGACATGTTGTTGCGCAGCATCAGCAGGCGGGCCTGATGCAGGCGGGTCGATTTCAGGTATTGCATCGGTGAGGAATCGGTGACGGTCCGGAAATGCAGATGGAAGTTGGGCACACTCATGCTCGCCTCCTGCGCCAGGGCCTCGACGTCCAGCCGCTCCTGATAGCAGCTATGGATTTTGCGGATGGCGCGCGTCACTTTTCCGAAATGTCCCTGTGCGCCAAGTGCTGCGCGCATCGATCCGCCCTGCTCACCGGCGATGATGCGGTAATAGATTTCTCGCACCAGCGACGGACCGAGGATCTGCGTGTCGACCGGATGGCTCATGGCTTCGATAAAGCGCAGTGTTGACTCGCTGAGCATCTCTTCCATTGGCGAGGAGTAGATACCTCTGGGCCGGGCGTGAGTTGGTCCAAAAGTGTCATCGATTTCCATGATCAGTTCGCCGGCCAGCTTGAAATCCAGTCGCATGTAAACCGCCAGCATCGGCTCTTCCTCGCTGGCGTCGGTTTCCATGGTGAACGGCACCGGCACCGAAACCACCAGGTAATGCTGGGCGTCGTAAATGTAGACGTCGTCGCCCAAATATCCGAGCTTGCGCCCCTGACACAGGATCACGATACCCGGTTCATAAAGCACCGGCGTTCGGGTCAGTGGACGGTTGGAGCGCAAAAAACGTATGTCATCCAGCGGGCTCAAGTTATAGCCTTCCAGCGGTGCCAGCTGTTTCATCAGCTGGACCATGCGCCGAGTGCGCTCTGTATTTTGGTTCATATTCCCCCTTTTTCCGGACGTTCTACTGTGCGTTCCGCGCCGGCGTTGCAGACCTTCAATCGACCCTCTGGCCAAGCCACTGACGAAACAGGGTCAGTGCCAACGACTCAGACTTGTTCAGCGGCCAAGCGAAGTAATAGGAAAAGCTCTGGCGGTTGATCACCAGTTCGAAAGGCATACGCAACAATCCCGCCTCCAACTCCTTGCTCACCAGCGATTTCTGCGCAATCGCCACACCGTGGCCTTCGATGGCGGCCTGATAGGCCAGCAGCGAAGTTTCGTAGCGCATGCCACGGTAAGGATTGACCTGAGTGGCGCCGGCTTCGCGCAGCCACAATGCCCAGTCGTCCAGGCGTGCCAGGGAATGCAGAAGAACCTGGTCGCCCAGTTGCTCCGGCGCGTGCAGATCGGCGGCAAAGCCCGCCCCTACCACTGGAATCAGCTCATTGGGAGTGAGCAACAGCGCCCCTGTGTGCGGCCAGTCACCGCCGCCCAGTTGAATCCCGCCATCGAGGTCCTCATGCTCGAAATCCAGCGCAACCGGCGACGTGGTCAACTGCACGTCGATTGCCGGGTGGGCGATGTGAAATCCGGCCAGACGTGGAATCAGCCAGCGTACGGCAAAGGTCGCAGGGGCGCGAATCTTGAGCAACTGACGGCGTGACGAGCCACCGACGATGGCGTTGGTGGACTCGCGCAGTGCGTTGAACAGAGGCACGATGTCCGCCAGGTATCGCGTGCCCGCTGGCGTCAACTCCAGCCCGTTGGGCATGCGCTTGAACAACTGCACAGACAGGTAATCCTCCAGCGCCTTGATCTGTCGACTGACGGCTGCCGGGGTCACCGACAGTTCGTCAGCCGCGCGCGTGACGCTGAGCGACCGGCCGGTGGCCTCGAAGGCCTTGAGCGGATTGAGCGGCGGCAAGGGCCGGGAATGAGCGCCATTGGTGTTCACTGAAAATCTCCCGGCTGTCGCCGCAGATGGCTGCGCCTATTGAGTATCGGAACTGCGCTTGCGGTCAAGCCGCACGCCCCAGACCGCCGCCACCAGAATGCACGGCAACAGTGAGGCGATCGAATAAACGATGCCAGCCAGCGGGTTGCCGCTCCAGTTGACCAGCGCCAGGCAGATCATCGGCAAAAAGCCACCGAACAGGATGTTGCCGATCTGCTGCGACAACCCAAACCCTGTGGTTCGGCTCTGCGGTGGAAAGCTGTCGGCAATGAACGCTGGCAGTGGCGCCATGACCATTGCCGTTAGTGCCGCGAGCAACGTAATGCAGGCGGTCACGGCGGGCCAGGCCTGGATTTTCGCTGACGCGACAATTTGCGAAAAACAGGGGTAAGCGACTGCCGCCCACAGCACCATGCCGATAAGCATCACCCACGCCCGGCCATAACGATCGCTGACCGCGCCGAATAGCGGGTACAGCGGCGCGGCTATGAGGATGGCTACGCCAACACACAAATTTGCCTCGAAGACCGGCACAGCCAGTACATTCTGTAGGAAATACAGCATGAAGATGATCGAAGTGTACAACGTCACCGAGGTTCCCCCCTGCGCGCCAAACACTGCCACCAACAGGTTTTTCCATGAGGCGCGGCTGCCCAGGGTGTCGGCCAATGGCGAACGAGACACTCCTCCCTTCACCTTGAGTGCCTGGAATACGGGCGTTTCTTCCATGCCGAGGCGAATGTACGTGGCGACGAGGACAATCGGCGCCGAGACGAGAAAAGGCACCCGCCAGCCCCAGGCTGCAAAGTCGGCAGGTGAGAGGTAAACGTTGAGCAGGGAGACCACCACCAGCGCAAGCAACAGGCCCAGGCTGGCCGTACTCTGCAAGAAACTGGTGAACAGGCCGCGCTGCTCGCGAGGTGCATGTTCCATGACATACACCGCAGCGGAGCCGTACTCGCCGCCCAATGCGATGCCTTGAACGATGCGCAGCAACAACAGGCACACCGGCGCAAATACACCTGCGGACTCATAGGTCGGCAGACACCCCATCAGAACCGTCGAGACGCCCATCAGCACCAGCGTTATGACAAAAGCCCGCTTACGCCCGATGCGGTCGGACATTGGGCTGAAAATCAGCGTGCCGAGCGGTCGCGCCAGGTAAGCGACACCGAACGTCCCGGCGGTGAGAATCGAAGAGACGAAGGGGTCGAACTCGGGCAGAAACAAGGCGCGCAAAGTGCTGCCGAGCGCGACGTAGACGAGGAAGTCATAGTATTCGAGCAGGGTGCCGAAGCTGGCGGTGCCCACCACGCGTGACATGCTGGGCCGATGAGAAGCAGTGACTGCGGTGATGTACATGGTGTGGTCCTTATTGTTATGGGGCTACAGCAAATAACGGATAACAGCAGGAGCAGGCATTACTGGGACGACGCGAGAAACGCTCGAACCGCGGCCTTGTGTTCAGCGCCACACAGCAAAATCGCTTGCACGCTGCCCGCTGTCTCGAGCGCCTGCGGCAAATCACTGGTGGCCGCCTGACGAACCAGACGCTTGGCCAGGCGCAGCGCCTTGGGCGGCGCACTGGCGATGGCGCGGGCTAACTCGTCGACCACGGTGTCGAGCTCGTCGGCCTCCACCATGCGGTTGATCAAGCCCATCTGCAGGGCTTCCTCGGCACTGTGAAACTGGCTGGTCAGGGTCATTTCCATGGCTTTGGCAAGACCCACGGCACGGGTCAGGAACCAGGCGCCGCCGATGCCCGAGATCAAACCCAGGCGTAGAAAGCTTTCAGCCAGACGGGCGCCTTTTACTGCGACACGCAGGTCACACATCATCGCCAGGTCCAATCCCGCACCGATCGCCGAACCATTGATCGCTGCGATCACCGGGACTTCCACAGCCTGCATGGCCAGCGTTATGCGATGCAGATAACGGCGCAGGCCTTCCAGCACCTCTTCAGTGGCGCCCTGCATCAGGTCCTCGCCTTTGTGCATATCCTTCACATTGCCACCGGTGCAAAAGTGCCGACCGTTGCCGCGCAGCACCACGCAGTGAACATCAAGGCGGTCGTTGACGCTTTCCAGCGCCTCGGCCAACGCCACGCACATGGGTGTCGCCAAGGCATTGCCGGTTTCCCTGGCGTTGAGGGTCAGGTGCAGGACGGCACCGCGTTGTTCGATCAGTACCAGATCGGTTTTCTCGGGATTCATGGCGCACGCTCTCTTGTTGATCGGTGTTGTCATTGATGGGTAAAGCGAGGGTCACGACGCTCGAGGAACGCTTCGCAACCCTCGCGTTGGTCATCGAGGGCGAAGCTGCCGTGAAAGGCGCTTCTCTCGTAGGTCAATCCTTCTGCGAGCGTGGTTTCGAACGCTCGTGCCGTGGCGGCCTTTACCGCCAGCAGCACCGGCAGCGAATGCCGCGCCATCGACTGCGCGAGCGCCAGCGCAACGCTGGTCACCTCCTCATCCGGCACCACCCTGGAGATCAACCCGCAGGCCTGCGCCTGGGCAGCTGTGATCGGCTCGCCGGTCAGGTTCATTTCCATCGCCAGGGACTTCCCCACAGCCCGTGGCAGGCGCTGGGTGCCGCCCGCTCCCGGGACCAGGCCCAGCTTGATTTCCGGCTGGCCGAACAGCGCGTTTTCACCCGCGACGACGATGTCGCACAGCATGGCTAATTCGCAGCCACCGCCCAGCGCGTAGCCGCGGACGGCAGCCACCAGCGGTTTGCGCAAGGTGCTGACTGTCTGCCACTCAGCAGCGAGATAATTTTCCCGAACGGCTCGCGCATAGGTCATCTGCACCATCGCCTGAATATCGGCGCCGGCCGCGAAAGCACGCGCCGAGCCGGTTAGTACGATCGCGCGGGTTTCAGTGTCGGCATCCAAAATTTGGAGAACGCTGCCCAACTTCATCATCAGCTCGCTGGTCAGCGGGTTGAGGGTGTTGTGGCTGGCCAGCGTGACCAACGCAACGGCGCCGTGCCGGTCAATCTTCACGAGAGACGCGCTCATGCCATCACCTCCTGACGAGGACGCACACCCACCGCACCTGCTGCCTCGAACGCTTCTATTTGCCGCTCGCTGAAGCCCAGCGCAGCAAGGATTTCGGCAGTGTGTTCACCCACGGCTGGAGGTGGCATCAGCGGCGCGCCCGGATGGCTGTTGATGGCAAAGCCAGGCATGCGCAACACGCCTGCCTCGACATGCTGCAGTTCGATCTCGACACCGCTCTGGAGATAGTGATCGGTTCTGGTCAGTTCATCGTAGTTGGCGACGGGAGCACACAGAATGTCCTGCTGGTCCAGTTGCTGCAGCCAGTGAGCGGAGCCTTGACGGACGAATCGTTGCTCCAGCAAAAGGTGAAGCTGGGCGCGGTTCTGCACCCGGGCGGGGTTGTCGATGAACCGTTCATCCTGAGCTAGTTCCGGCAGCTCTAGCAGACTGCAGAGCGCAGTCCATCGCGCGGGGTGATAGGCAGCGACCATGATCCAGCCATCGGCGGTTTTGAACGCTTCGTTCGGCGCTGCATAGGGCGCTGCGCTGCCGGTCTTTTCAGGGGCTTGGCCGGTGGCCAGAAAGCTGCTCAGCGACAGGTGTTGCAACATCAACGTGCAGTTGTAAAGACTCACGTCCAGGTGCTCGCCACCGTTCTGATGCCGACGGCCATGCAGCGAGGCGAGTATCGATATCGATGACAGGTAGGCGGTGACCATGTCGGCGATGGGAATCGGCACTTTGGCAGGCGTGGAGCCGGGGTTGCCCATCATGCTCATCAACCCGGCCACTGCCTGGATGTTGCCGTCGACGCCAGGCCGTTTGTGCCACGGCCCCTTTTGCCCGTATGCGGAAATCGAGCAATAAACCACCGCTGGATTCAACGCTTTGACGGTGTCGTAATCCAAGCCCAGCCTGGCCATGACCCCGGGTCGGAAACTCTCGATCACCACATCGGCGTCACGCATCAACGCCAACGCGACCATCCGGCCGTTGTCGCTTTTCAGGTCCAGGGCAATGCCGCGCTTGTTGCGGTTCACGCTGAGCGACGTCACGCTCTGGCGCTGCTGCCATGGCGGACCGATGGCGCGCCCCAACTCGCCGCCCAGCGGCTCGACCTTGATCACGTCCGCCCCCATATCCCCCAGCAACATGCCGCAGACGGGGCCCGCCACAATGTGCGAAAAGTCCACAACCTTTATGTTTTTTAAGCTGTCGGTCAGCATCGTCAACACCCTGTTGCGCACGTGTACGTGCCATTTATTGTTGGGGTCGAGGATAGGGAAAGCGGTCTTGACGCCGCTATCGACTTTATAAGCGGGGGGGCTTGAGTTTTTGTTAAGGGCGCCCGACGACGAGGGCCGCATCAGAACACTGTCACCCGCGTGCGCAAATGCGCCATGATGTTTAAGCACTCAACCACGCCGCAGGCAGCTCTCGAATGACCTCCAAGCACCCGCAAACGAATATCTGCGAATCGATCCAGTGGGAAGCCCACGCCTGCCTGCCGTTGCTCCCTGGCCAGAACATGTCTGGCCTGAGCCTCTACCGCAACGCCGGTTTTCATCACGTATCGGTCAACGTGGGGATGGACATGACGCCGTTTCCAGACGTGATCCGAGTGCTCGCCGGTTTCCAGCGCTGGCTGGCGCAACACGAAGACGACTATCTTCTGGCGGGTACGATCGCCGATATCCAGCACGCCCGTGACCAGTGCAAGCTGGCGGTTTCTTTCGATCTCGAAGGTTCGAACATGCTGCAGCAGGATGTCGCCATGGTCGGGTTGTTCGCCAGACTGGGGGTTCGCCAAATGTTGCTGGCCTACAACCGCGACAACAGCTGCGCCGGCGGTTGTCATGGCGCGGGCGGCGGTTTGACCCCTCTGGGCCGCGAGGTGGTGAGCGAAATCAACCGGTCCGGCATCGTCATGGATTGCTCCCACGCCAGCAAGCGTTCAAGCCTGGAGATCATGGAGCTCTCGCAGCGGCCGGTGATTTTTTCCCATACCAATGTGAAGGCCATCCACGACCACCCGCGCACGATCGACGACGAACAGATCCTCGCATGTGCGGCCCAGGGTGGCGTGATCGGCCTCACTGGCCTCGGAATTTTTCTGGGCGACCCCGACGCTTCAGTCGCCGCCTTCATTCGTCAAATCGATTACCTGGCCGAGCGAGTCGGGACCCGCCACATCGGCCTCGGCCTGGACACCGAACTGCACCCCGACCACCGAGACCTGCCCGAGGGCGTGGAGGAGAACGATTGGTGGCCAGAGCAGCATTACGGAAGCATGAATGGCCATCGCCAATTACAGCCAGCAGCCCTCGAGCAGGTGGCCCGGGAGCTGAAGCGGATGGGCTACAGCGAGTCGGATGTTCACAACATCTACGGCGAGAACTTCCTGCGTGTGGCGCAATCTACGTGGCCGTCGCCTGAGACCCGTTGAGCGCACTCAGCCGTACGTATTAATTTCACGCACGGTCTTGCCGTTATTGGATTAGGCAAGCAATGGAGATGAACCGGCATTCGCGGCGCTACTCGCGCAACGTAACTTGGGCACTCAGCTTTTGTGCTGAATCAAATAGCAACGATTGGAGATCAGCCCATGTTAGTCGTCTACAACCCTGCCGATGGCAGCGAAGTCGGCCGTGTTCAGCAAAGCGACGCGGCCGCCGTCAACGCAGCCGTCGACCGCACGTGTGCAGCCTTTCCCGAGTGGTCCAGCAAGCTTGCCAAGGAACGCGGCGATATCCTTCGCCGCTGGTTTGATAGCGTCAAGGCCGATAAGGAAGCGTTCGCCGAGTTGCTGTCAAAGGAAAACGGCAAGTGCCTGACCGAAGCCCGTGGCGAAATCGATTACGGTCTGGGGTTCATCGAGTGGTACGCCGAAGAAGCCAAGCGCGTCTACGGCGACACCATCCCTACCCATGACAAGAATGCTTCGGTCATGGTCACCAAGGAGCCCGTCGGGCCCGTCGGGCCCGTGGCGGCGATCACTCCGTGGAACTTCCCGTTCATGATGATCACCCGTAAGGTCGCTACCGCCTTGGCGGCCGGCTGCACCATGATCATTAAGCCTGCCGAAGATACTCCGCTGACCGCTTTCAAACTGCTGGAACATGCGCGCATGGCCGGTATTCCGGAAGGCGTACTGGAAATGGTAGTGGGCGATCCGAAACAGATCGGCGAGATCATCACCTCCGACCCGCGGATCCGTAAAGTGTCGTTCACCGGTTCCACTAACGTTGGTAAATTGCTGGCGGCGCAATGCGCGCAGACCATCAAGAAAATGACCATGGAGCTAGGGGGCAACGCACCCTTTATTGTGTTCGACGACGCAAATATTGAAGAAGCAGTCAAGGGCCTGGTGGGTGCCAAGCTGCGTAACTCTGGCCAAGTGTGCATCTCGCCAAACCGGATTTTTGTACAGGACACGATCATCGATTCATTCTTGGACAAAATGAAGGCTGCCGTGACGGCAATCGATGTCGACCAGGGATTGCGGGAAGATTTCGTGGTAGGCCCGATGATCAACAGGAACGGCTTTGAAAAAGTCGCTGCGTTGGTCGAGCAGGCCAAAGCCGCCGGCGCCAAGGTGCTGCAGGGTGGCAAGCCCCACGCCAAGGGCGGGCTGTTCTATGAGCCGACCCTCCTCACGGGCCTGACCGACGACTCACCGCTTGCACAGAATGAGATCTTTGGACCGGTGTTCGCCTTCTATTCATTCTCTACCGAAGCGGAAGTCATCGAACGTGCCAACCAGACCGAGTTCGGCCTGGTCGCCTACGCCTACACTAGTGCGCTAGGGCGTTCCCTGCGCCTCTCCCGCCAGCTTGAGGCCGGCATGGTGATCCTCAACTCGGGATCCGTTGGCACCGTCTCGATTCCGTTCGGCGGTATCAAGCAATCAGGCTATGGCCGCGAAGGCAGTTACTACGGCATAGAGGAATACGTTCACGTCAAATACGTGCTGCTGGCTGGCGCCCAGCTATAACGCACGCTGAAATTGCGCGGAGTGCCACGGCCACTCCGCGCTCTTGCTCTCCCGATCAACCAGTATCTCCACGATTCGGACTGCATGGCTTTCAACTGCGTCAACGAGGCGATTTGCACCTGCCCGTACTTCAAAATCACCGCGCCCTCCGCAGCCATGATCTTGAGCTCTAGAGCCAAGGTTTGCCGTGTGATGCCGTCTATGCAGGCTACCGCGTCGACCGCCATGGCGAGTCGTTTATGATTCACGATGGAGTCGTCTGGGAAGTGCTGGACGAGCCAGGAGTGCGAAAAGGGCAAGTCACGTTATTCTGGCCGAACGCTGCACCCGTTGGCTGGCTCGACCTCTAAGGCAATGATCGACTCTGTCAGATCACGCCACACGCGATCCGTGAACCGCCAGCGCCGTATTTCACCGGTGTGTCCGCATAGTTATCGCTGCCAGCATGAATGATCAGCGCGCGCCCCTTGACCTCTTTCAGTTGCCTCAACCTCGGCGCCAATACAGGCGCGGTGGCGGTGCCTTGCGGGCTTACCAACAATAAAGGCAGGTCACCCAGATGCCCGCGCCCATTCGGACTCGAATGCTTCAAGGTTTGTCCAGGGTCAAAATGTCCACCCGCTGCCATGGCCGGTGACTTCACACGGGTGCCAGGACTGCAATTGCCACTGTCATGAACATGAAAGCCATGGGGGCCGGAAGGCAGTAGCTTCAAGTCGGGCGTAAACAACAGTCCGGCCTGTGTTTCCTTGATGACGATGTTTCCAATAGGAATCGGCGCATTAACAAGGCTCATCATACTCATGGGAACGGTTAAAGAGGCCGCTTGGGCGATGCCCACGGTCATAACGCTAAACAACCCCAGCAAAATACGTAGTTCCATCGGTTTCCTGCCATTTTCAAGAAATAATTTAAAGAGCACGGAGGCTCAGTCCCATTCGGGTAGAACTAAACGAGTCAGCGATGAGACGTTATTTCCGGATCGGAATGCCTTTTTGAGGCATGCCACGACAAACGTCTTTAATGAGAAAAAACAGGCCTGCTGGATAATTGCTAATAGCGTTAGCCCGCCACGATGGAATGCGAGCCCGCGTGTTTACAAACGCGAACCGCTACACCTGTTTTTATGTCCGGAGCAGTCCCCGATTCTGTAAATACACGCGCCGGCATTGCACAGTAAATCCAATGACGAACAAGCAGAACAGGATCAGCAAGGTGACCTTCACCACGCTCGCAGTTGGACCCGCGGCCAGAGGCTGGGAAGGTGGCAGTCGAGTTAGCGTTTCGTTGATGGCCGGCACCAACGACAAGAAGAAACTAAACGACAGCCCAAAGGCAGACAGATAAGGACGAAGCTTCCCGAAAAAGGTAAATCGAGGCACGAGCACACCGCCGAAAGCGGCAAGCAGGACCACGATGCCAAACGCATGCCCAGCGTTTAAACCTCCGGTACTGGAAACTCCGAATGACGTGATAACCGCTAACACTGTCCCCACCAAATACACTTTGCCGGAGCGTGTCGTTTTATCGATCTTGCTGTAGCGGCCAAAGCTGTAGATCCCCGCAATGACGGGAACCAGGCTGATCACAGTGTGGATGATGCCTATGAATGACATGGGCTGGGTCATGGAGATCTCTCAGGAAAAAAATCGGCGCCACAGTTGCGGCGATTAGGAATCAGGCACAGATAATTCCAATGCCGTGTTGACTGATCGATACCGACGACCCTATGTCTGGATAGGGCTGCCTGCAAATGGCCTGCAAAAGCCTCGATTTCACTCGAAATATTTTTCAAGTGCAGTCCAGCCTACTAGTAGGTAGTCTGCGCTGTCAAGCTAACTCCTCTCTTATATCAACCATGTTGACTTAAGGTCTTCGCAGCGTATAGGTTGTCGGCGGGCTGTGCACGCTTACCTCGCGTACAGCGACCAAAGGGCATTCCTCGCTCCTTACACATATTCCAACAATAACTGGCGCAAAGGTGGCAACGGACTCAACGCACGGGGGCCGGCCACATAGGAAATCACATGACCGAACACGAGATCTCTGGGCTGCAAGCGCTGCGTGCGCTGATTCGCGGGGAAATCCCCGCCTCTTCTATCGGCCAGACGATGGGCCTGACCGCCGTCATGGTGAGCCCTGGAAGAATTACGCTGGAGGCTCGACCTGACGATCGTCATCTGAACCCGGCAGGTGGCGTGCATGGCGGTTTTGCCGCAACGTGCCTCGATGGCGCTGCGGCGCTGGCGTTATTCTCAACGCTGGAAACGTCCACTCCCCATTCAACGATCGACCTCAACGTCAAATACGTGCGGCCGCTACGCGCCGGCCAGATCTACCGTGTCGAAGGATGGGTCGTGGAGCGTACACGGAGCCTGGCGATTTGCGATGCTCACGTGGTCGATGATGCAGGCAAGCTTTTCGCCAAGGCCACCACCACGTTTGTAGTGACCGGGGGCTGATCCAATGAAAGTATTGAATGTTCAAAGCGCTGGCCGATTGGCTTGGATCGAGGCTCCGTCACCGAAGCTTTCCAGCGCCCACAGCGCGCTGGTCCGCCCGATAGCGTCCGCTTCCTGCGACCTGGATCGGCGACTGATTGCCGGCAGTACACCCTTCAAACCGCCCTTTGCGCTGGGCCACGAGTGTGTCGCAGAAGTATTGAAAGTGGGCGATGCCGTGCTGACCGTGCGTCGCGGCGACCTCGTTTCGGTGCCGTGGAAAATCGCCTGCGGAACGTGCCCTCAATGCCTTGCCGGACGTGCCACCGCCTGCACTACAGTGCCGCGCCACGCGGCCTTCGGTGTCCCGGCGGGTGGCCATTGGGGCGGGCTGTTTTCGGAAGTGGTCGACGTGCCCTTTGCCGACGCGATGCTGGTCCCTTTGCCCGCGGGGCTCAACCCGTTGGCGGTGGCAAGTGCCAGTGACAATCTCACCGATGCCTGGGTCGCCACCAGCCGCCCCATCAGCACCCGTGAAAATGCCCGCGTTCTGGTCGTGGGTGGCACCGAAAGCCTCGGAGTGCTCGCGGTGCAGATGGCCGTCGCCGCAGGCGCTGGCAGCGTCGATTATCTGGACGACAATGAATACCGTCGGGACCTCGCCGTGCGTAGCGGTGGCAACGTCGATCTGCCCACGATACTTGATGAGCGATACGACGTTGTAGTGTCCGCCACCCGTGATCATGAATCGCTGCACCATGGGCTGCTGGCGCTGGCGCCGGGCGGACACTGCTCGTGCATCGGCATCATCTTCGACGACCCGAAGATTCCCCTGTTCGGCATGTATTTGCGCGACGTCACGCTCTCGGTGGGGCTGTGCAATGTGCGCCCACACATTCCCAAGGTGTTCGACCTCGTCAGCAGCGGCGCCTGCGATCCTATGATGGTCAGCCCCACCGTGGTCTCGCCCGATGAGGCGACCGAAGCGCTGCTTAACCCACTCGCCAAATGCATTATGGTGCGCGAGCGCATCACCTGATTTCAGTTCAGATTGTCGGCCAGTGACGCCATCACGGACGTCCAGGCCTCCCGCCCTTCAGCCCCTACCTTGCGAAAGGCTTGATCCAGGGTCTGGCGCTCCAGTTCAGTGGCGGTCTGTTCGACCGTCCTGCCGGTGTCCGTGAGCGCCAACAGCTTGAAACGATGGCGCTCCGGCGCGCGGCTGAAACACACCAGTTCCTGATCGATCAAGTGCTTGAGAGGTCGATGTAACGCTTGCTTGCTGATGCCTAATGTCATCGCCAGGTCACCGACATTGATCTCATCTGCCCGGGCGATGATGTAGAGAACACGGTGATGCATGCGGGACAGGTCGCGCGTCGCCAGAAACTGATCGGCCTTGATCGTCAGCCCGCGAAAGCCGAAATGCAGCAACTCGAGCGCATGGTCGAGTGGATGCAGCGATTTCATGCTGACCGATGCGGTGTTTATCTTTCTTTCAATGACCATGTGCGAGGGTTCCCTGAGCTCCGGCGCAGCCTAAACGGTTGTGGATACTCAGGGCAACTGCGAAGCCGGTCCGATGTCAGATCACTGGAGACAGCCCCCCATCAATACGTAAATTGACGCCGGTGATGTACCCGGCAACCGGGCTGGCCAGAAACGCGACGGCGGCCGCGATCTCGTCCAGGCGACCGACTCTGCCGAGCGGAACCTGTGCAAATAATGGCAAGACCGCACGCTCGATGTCTTCCCATGTCGCGTCCTTACTCACCAGACCGCGTTCCTCGGCAACCTCACGAAACCGAGTATCAAGCGCGGCACTGTGTATCGTGCCGGGCGAGATGGCATTGACGGTTATTCCCTCTGCGGCGACCGCTTTCGCCATGGAAGCGGTCATTGCGTTCATGGCGGCTTTGGCAGCGGAATAGTCAGGCGCAGTGGGGGGCGACATCGTTGCAGCCAGACTGGAGATGTTGACGACTCGCCCCCATCGCGCTGCTTGCATCCGTGGCAGCAGGCGCGTGGTAACACGCAGGGCGGCGAGCACATTCCGATCGTAGGCCGCCGCCCAGGTCTCAGGTTGTGTGAAACTCCAACTGTCTTTCGTGCCCCCTGAACCGCCGGCATTATTGACCACGATGTCGATAGGCCCCGCGAGTTGTTCCGCGGTGTCGATAAGTTGCCGGACTTGGTCATCGTCCGTCAGATCGCCCACCACCACAAAGGCACTGCCGCCCAGGCTGATAATGTCGTTGGCCACTCGTTCTGCCTGAGCGCTATCGCGCCCGTGAACGATGACGATTGCATGCTCAAGGGCGAGTTTTCGGGCGATCGCTTCGCCAATGCCCTTGCTACTGCCAGTGATCAGTGCCTTCTTACCGCTTAATTGCAAGTCCATGCACCCAGCCCCTATTCACGTATGGTTAACGTCGCAAGGTAAATAGAGATGATGGATGAGACCAGTACGCACTTTTATGTGCCTATCAGTCAGGAACAACGTGAGATTTGCCTTGGACCTGAGGGTTCGGCCTGGCACGTGGCCCGGGTGATCAGAATGATCCAGAGTCGATGGAAACTGCCGATTTTGTTCAGGCTCTACGCCGATCCGTCGATCCGCACGCTGCAATTGAAGCGCGATCTGCCTGGCGTCTCGCAGAAGATGCTGACGGCGCATCTGCGCGAACTGGCCAGGGATGGCTTGATCGAACGCGTCGACTTCGGCGAAAAGCCTCTGCGTATCGAGTATCAGATGTCGCCAATGGGGCGCCAGCTCCTTCCTGTTCTGATTGCTGCGCGCAGATTTTCGGCAAACCATCCACCCGAAGCTGGCGATTCGTCAGAGGAGATTTGAACATTCGGGCTTTAAGGCGGGATCGACTGAAGTGGCAACACAGCAACCTGCATCATTTGACAATGTACAACGATCGTTTTACATTTTCGTCCATGGTTATCAAAACTCAGATCATCACAAATGCTGAACGCGTGTTCGACCAGCACGGCTTCGCGGGAACCGGTATGGATCAGGTGATTCAAGCCGCAGAGGTTTCCAGCCGAACGCTTTATAAACACGTGGGAAACAAAACGGCCTTGATCGTGGCTGTTTTGAACGAGCGTTCTCAACGTTTTTTCAGCCAATGCCGGGTTACCTGCATCGAAGAGCTATTCGATGCGCTGGAAAGCTGGACACTGACCGAGGGGGCTCGCGGTTGCCTCTTTCTGAGGGCGTATGGCGAAACTGGCGGAAACGTAGCCGATATAGCGCATGCCGTTTCCCTCTACAGAACGCAACTGCGTGAACTGATCGAGAGTATCGTGACCCATCAAATCGGCGCCGCCGACGATGATCTCGTAGAGCAAATACTTGTGCTGTTCGAAGGCGCGACTGCGACCTCTACTTATCGTGGCCTAAGCGCCATATCCACGGCGCGAGCGATAGCTGCTGTGCTAATGGATCGGACTGATCGAACGTAATAAAGCTTCCCGTGTATTCGCCATCAGACGGAACAAGCGCCCATGAATGTATTGACGGTTTTTTCGCACCCCTTCACAGACAAGTACCCAGCCGCGGTCATGAATGCCTTCCACGAACCTTTCCTGGAGGCCGGTCATCACATCGATGTCTTGGACCTGCATCGGGAAAATTTCGATCCACGATTTACTGCAGACGATCACGCGCATTTCTGGGGTAGTAACGTTCCGGAAGAAATTGCTTCGATGCACCGGCGAGTTGAAAAAGCCGACCGGTTGGCGTTCGTGTTCCCGGTGTATTGGTGGAGCATGCCGGCCATGATGAAAGGATGGATTGAACGGGTATTCACCGGGGGTTGGGCATATCAATTCGGCGACGGCGTCGATGATCGGGGTAAACACCCTCCTAAGTCCTTGTTGGGCAATGTTCCGACAACACTGATTGGAATTGCCGGCGCTAGTCAGCGCACTTATGAAAAATATGGTTACGCGCAAGCCATGCGCACCCAAATCGACGTGGGCATCTTCGCGTACTGCGGGATTACGGATGTTGAAAGCCACCTGATCTACGATGCAGAAGGGGACCATAACGCGCCAATTCGCGAGCAGGGTTTGCAGCAAGCCCACGATATTGCAAGCGCGTTCTTGTCTGATCAGCGGGTTATTCGCAACGCGAAGCTGGAACATCTTCAAAAGAGGCGATGAGCCGCCTGTTACATCGACTGTTATTGCAAAGGCGATAACAACGAGGTAGCGCGCATAACAGAAGCCCGTCACGCGCCCTTTCAACTATTGCTTGATCACTAACCTGTCGATGAGCGGGAGCGTAATCACGCCAAACATCGCGGGATCACCGTATGCGCGAGCCGAGAGCATCGCACCGTGAACGGTCGCCATAAATGCTTCTGCCTCGGAGCGAGGATCGCCGGACAGCATGAAAATACCTTGCTTGGCTCCCCGTTCAAGGACGGACGTGAGCCATGCGGAAAGCGCTAGAAAGTGGGTTCGCACCTCTACCACCACCTCTTTCGGTAACACTGGAATCTGAGTCGCCAATAATGCGCAGACGCAGTAACTCTTTGTTGCATCGCCTATGCAGGATTGCCAATAGCCCATATAGGCGCGCAGTTGGTCTTCGGGGGCTGGACAATGGCGCTCAATTTCGCCAATCCCAGCTTCTGCTTCCTCTCGATAACGCTTAACAAGCGTTCGTACAAGATCCACCTTGGTAGGAAAGTGGTGGTGAATACTGGCTTTACGAATACCCACAAACTCGGATATATCCGCATAACTGAAGCCGTTGTACCCGCCTGCGATAATGAGCGAGCGGGTACAGTTGAGAATTTCGTAAAACGTGTTGGAGTAGTTTGTCATGGCTGGACCCTACCTTCTGGTAGGCCGAGAGTCAAGTATGTCGATTTCTGTCAAGTGGGCAAGCGCGAGAAAGGAGACATCAGTGGCCATGCATCCATGGGCACGAGGCCCAAAGGCAGGCCAAATTTTCGAATAGTTTGAGTATTAGGCATTGAAACTTAACCTACCATCTAGTAGGTTACATTTGGTCATATTGTTGTCTGACCAGGCAGCGCTCCGCATTGGCATAGAGCTGACTTACGGAAGGAAACTCAATGGTGGATAACATTTTACCAGCGCTTGCAATTTTCGCGGCTGCCGCGAGCATCACTCCCGGCCCGAACAACATCATGGTGATGGCTTCGGGTGCCAACTTCGGCCTTGTCCGATCATTGCCTCATCTTTGTGGAATTTCCGCCGGAGTCTTTGCAATTATTTGCCTGATGGGGCTGGGACTCATGGCTGTCTTTGACGCCCTTCCAGTGCTGCAAACGGTTATGCGGGCCGTATCTGCACTTTATCTTTTATGGTTGGCCTGGAAGATCGCCATCGCCGTGCCACCTGAGCCAAAAGCAAGAGGAGCCGAACCACTTACCTTTTTCCAGTCGGCAACCTTTCAGGCGGTCAATCCCAAGATCTGGGCCACCGGTTTTTCGGCTATCACCCTTTTTGCTGCCGATCGATTGCTGGCCTCGGTGATCCTGGTTGCGATGGCGTTCGCGGTCATCGGGTTGGCCTCGAATGCAATTTGGACAGGGCTGGGGACCGCGCTGCGGCATTGGCTGTCAGGCGGAAGGCTCAGGGCATTCAACATCGCGATGGCATTACTTCTCGTTAGCTCTCTGTATCCCGTGTTGTTTCCTTAACCACTTGCCCCGAAGAGAACATTTTATGGATACGCCCGATATCACGGATCAACTTTCATCCTTTCGACAGACCATTGACAATATCGACGCCGCGCTCATCCATATGCTTGCAGAACGTTTTCGCTGCACTGATCAGGTGGGCGTATTGAAAGCAGAACACCATTTGCCTGCAGTGGATAAGAACAGGGAACAGCATCAATACGATCGTCTGACGGAACTTGCAGAGCATGCCCGTCTGGATCCTGTTTTTGTCGAGAAATTGATGCAGTTTGTCATTAGTGAGGTAGTGCAGCGACACAAGAAAATAGCCACGGAGCATGGCGCCGCAAGCGCAGCCATACTCTGATGGCAAATAGCTTTAACGCCGCTTTTTGGGTGTCATATACGAACACCTCCACGGCACCCTCAAACTCTTTGGAAACGTGCAGTGTCACTCTCAGTTTTAGCGAAAGAGGCTTGGTCATTGGTCTGGGTTTAACCTCAAAAGCCAGTTCATCCGACTTTACAGGGTCTACTTGGGGCGGGGATGCCCAGAGGTGCCAAATAATGCCTGGCGCATTTCCTCCCCGAGTGGATGGCGCTCTGGCACCTGGTTAGGTTTCGTAACCGTTTATATTTTGGATTCCACGACCATGACTGATCGTCAGATCATCGTTCCAGACGGCATGAAATTGCTCTGCGAGCATGCTGGTTATGCGCCAGCTATAAAGGTAGGAAAAACCCTCTACTGCGCTGGCCAGGTAGGCCGGACGCCGGAATTATCAGTTATCGAAGATCCTGAGCAGCAATTTTTGGCGGCGTGGGAGAATCTACGGCTCGTCTTGGCAGCCGGTGGCTGCGAATTTGAGGATGTGGTCGAAATGACGACTTATCACGTCGATATGCAACGCCACATGCCAATTTTTAGACAAGTGAAGGATGAAGTCTTTCCTAGGAGTACTTGCGCATGGACATGCATAGGTGTGGGTGAACTGGCTCGACCGGGGCTCCTGGTGGAGATCAAATGCATCGCCGTACAGCGATAATTTTCAGATAGGCACGTGAATATGTAAATCTTAGATGGCTGTCCATCTATGCGGCAGTAGATCTGAATCTCACTCGCCCTCTGCGTTGGAAGTGATCGGCTAGCAGGTGGCAACTGCCTGTGAATTACGAACCACAAGGCGCACCTGGGCTGCTGTTGGCGCGCCTAAAGCAACCGGCCTCAGACCACACAACACTTAGCAAGAAAAGCAGCACGGCTGCGTTAGCGTTCTAGATCGTCCGCTCGCCAGCTAGTGCTGCCCCGGTAATAGATATTCCAAAGCCCACCAAAGAGGAAGCGGAAATCATCGGCCTTGCCCAGCGGGACGGATTGCTGGCAGATGCGGCTGTGATCATGGCGCCTGCAGGACGCGGTTGATCTAAATGATGCGACCACCAGCGAGCAAAGCGCGCTGCGCCTGAAAGCGTTATCGCGTCGCGCTGGGTCGCATTCCGGAACAGCCAGGCTTTCCGCTGGAAATTGAATGGCCCGTTAAACCCGTGACCGAGAACCGGCCACAGCCAAGCGCTTGAAAGAGGGCTGCCAGCCCCAGTGTTGGAGCACTGACGCTGGCCGCCGATCCGCAGTCTAGAGCTGCAAACCCGCCAAGGCCCCCTGCTCACGCGCGAGTGGCGGAAAGCCTACCAGAACTGGAAGGTTTGTAGACATGCAGGAAATACGTTGTGGTCATTGCGGCCGCAAACTCGCCGCCGCGTGCGGCTTTGTTGAATTGCAAATCAAGTGCCCGCGCTGCCGGACACTTAATCATTTGAAGGCCCAGAGCCTCCTGCCAGAACGCCATGAGCATCCCCCAACCGGAACAACTGGATGCCCACCATTGGAAGCCTGTTCGCAGGCATATGAGGCTTTGATGTCGGATTCGAAAACGCGGGCTATTGCACCGCCTGGCAAGTTGAACTCAACCCCATTATCCGGGCTGTCCTTACCGATCGATTTCCTCACGCCCAACAATTCGAAGACGTGCTCCACGTGCGGCGCACACAACCTGTCCCCCGTCGAAGTCATTACAGGAGGATTCCCCTGTCAGGACATCAGCCTGGCCGGACGCAAACCCACTGGACTACGTGGCGAACGCAGCGGCCTTTTCTGGGAAGTCATACGCATCCTCAAAGAAACTCAACGTCGCTGGGTGGTGCTTGAGAATGTCGTTAACCTGCTCGCTGTCAACGATAGCTAGGACTTTGAAACAGTCATCCGGGCCCTTGCGGACTGCGGGTATGTGGGATTTTGGCGAGTGCTTAATGCTCAGTATTTCGGAGTCCCCCAGCAACGTCGTCGCATATTCCTGGTCGCCGGTCATCGAAGAATGCCCCCCATGGATCTGCTGGGTGACGCCACGCCAGTGGACGCAATACCTCCAGCGTCTGGCTCGATCCAGTGGCCACTGCCCGCGGATGCATGGGCTGCCAATACTTTATTGGCGGGAACAGCAGCCGCACAAATCGCTATGGGCTGCACAACTTTCGTCGCTGAGTCGAACCGATGGGATCAGATGGTTGAGCGGCAGCGAGCGTCTGAAAATGATAAGCTTTGCCTCGGACTGGATGCGGCCAACCTTGCGGAGGCTTTCTCTGCCGTAAACGCCTTTGTTACGCAGGTCGCGGAGTGGATTGCTCGGAGGTTGACCAGCGTAGGGTCATGGTTGGCTTTGGTGCCAAACAAAATGCGAAAAATCGGGGGTTGTCGGGTCGGAGGCGGCGCCAAATATCGCGCAAAGTGGTGCCAAATCCGGCGCGAACTTACACTTACAGGTATGACAAAAAACCTTAAGGTCACTCGAAAAGTCACTGAGGCAGAAATGAAAAAGCCACCCGAAGGTGGCTAAGTCATTGAATTAAATGGTCGGGACGGAGTGATTCGAACACTCGACCCCTTGCACCCCATGCAAGTGCGCTACCGGGCTGCGCTACGCCCCGACTAGGCGTGTATCAGCTTCGCTGTGTGCGAAAACTTCGAGGAATATACCCTAAGCTTTTGAATTATGGAAGTATCCGGGCGTGGCTAGTTAGCCAGGACCACCAGAACATCTTCCAGCTCGGAAATCATCTGCCGCAACAATTGCTTGTACTGCTGGGAGTCGTCTTCAGTGTCACCGTTGGTCATCCGCAAGCGGGCGCCTCCGATGGTGAAGCCTTGCTCATAGAGCAAACCGCGAATCTGCCGGATCATCAGCACGTCTTCGCGCTGATAATACCGACGATTTCCGCGGCGCTTGACCGGGTTGAGCTGAGGAAACTCCTGCTCCCAATAGCGCAAAACGTGCGGCTTTACCGCGCAGAGCTCGCTGACCTCACCAATGGTGAAGTAGCGTTTGCCTGGAATGGGCGGTAGCTCGTCGTTATGACTTGGTTCCAGCATAAGCCTCAACTCGGGCCTTCAACTTCTGCCCCGGACGGAATGTAACCACACGGCGAGCCGTAATCGGAATTTCTTCCCCGGTCTTTGGGTTTCGACCAGGACGCTGGCGTTTATCGCGCAGGTCGAAATTGCCGAATCCGGACAATTTCACCTGCTCGTTATCTTCCAGAGCGTGCCTGATTTCCTCAAAGAACAGCTCCACCAATTCCTTGGCTTCTCGTTTATTCAGGCCCAGCTCTTCGTACAGACGTTCGGCCATCTCAGCTTTCGTCAGAGCCCCCATACGCTACTTCCTTAACGTGGCGTTTAACCGTTCCTCAAGAGAGGTGAGGATTTTATGCGTCGCCGCATTTACCTCATCGTCATTAAGAGTGCGCGATGGATGCTGCCAGGTCAAGCCGACTGCAAGGCTTTTTCTATGCGGATCAATGCCTTTACCTTGGTAAACGTCAAATAACCTGAGGTCTGTGAGCCATTCGCCTGCATTTTCTCGAATAACGTCAAGAACTGCGCTGGCTGCAACGTCCTCGTCCGCCAGCAATGCCAGATCACGACGCACTTCAGGAAAGCGCGATAACTCCTGGAATTTCGGCATTTTTCCGAGTGCCACTTCAGCCAGAACCAATTCGAAAACGAAGACCGGACGATCAAGGCCAAGGGTTTTCGACAATTCAGGATGGATGGCGCCTACATAACCCACTTCACGGCCATCACGCTCGATGCGCGCAGTCTGCCCGGGGTGCAACGCTGGGTGTTTGCCCGGCACGAATGTGAACGAATCCAGTGCGCCGGCGAAACCGAGCACTGCTTCAACATCGGCCTTGACGTCGAAGAAGTCGACCACGTCGCGACCCTGCGCCCAGCCTTCCGGCAAGCGGCTGCCGCAGACCACACCAGCAAGCATTGGCTCTTGTTTCAGACCTTGCAGCTGACCGACAAAACGCAGACCGCTTTCGAACAAGCGAATCCGATCCTGCTGGCGATTGAGGTTGTGCTGCAAGGACTTGATCAGACCCGGCCACAGCGAAGCACGCATCGCCGCCATGTCGTTGGAGATCGGATTGGCCAGCAGCAGTGGCTCGACGCCAGGGCTGAACAGCTCGAATTGTTTCGGATCGATGAAGCTGTAAGTGATCGCTTCCTGATAACCACGGGCCACCAGCAGGCGACGCAGTTCAGGCAGATTGCTGCGCGCTTCAGCCTTGGCCTGCGGTGCCAGACGCGCTTGCGGGTAGCGAACCGGCAGGCGGTTGTAGCCGTACAGACGCGCCAGCTCTTCGATCAGGTCGACTTCAAGCGAGATATCAAAGCGATGGCTCGGTACTTCAACCTGCCATTGCCCGGCGACTTCCGATGAAATCTCCAGACCCAATCCGGTCAGCAGGCGCTCGACTTCTGCCGAGTCCATCGGCATGCCAAGCATTTGCTCAATGCGATCGGCACGCAATGTTACCGGGGCAATCGATGGCAGGTCTTTCTCGCTGACCGCTTCGATTATTGGCCCGGCTTCGCCGCCAGTGATTTCCAGCAGCAGGCCGGTGGCGCGCTCCATGGCCTTGCGCGCCAACTGCCAGTCCACACCGCGCTCGTAGCGGTGCGAAGCATCGGTGTGCAGGCCATAGGAACGGGCCTTGCCGGCGACTGCGATCTGATCGAAAAACGCGCTTTCAAGGAAGATGTCGCGAGTCTTGGCGGAAACACCGCTGTGCTCACCACCCATCACGCCAGCAATGGCCAACGCACGCTGATGGTCAGCGATGACCAGAGTGTCGGCACGCAGGCTGACTTCCTGGCCGTCCAGCAGAACGAGCTTCTCGCCCTCCTCCGCCATGCGCACACGAATGCCGCCATTGATTTCAGCCAGGTCGAACGCGTGCAGCGGCTGACCGAGTTCGAGCATGACGTAGTTGGTAATATCGACTGCCGCGTCGATGCTGCGCACGTCTGAGCGGCGCAGGCGCTCGACCATCCACAACGGAGTTGGGCGGGACAGATCGACGTTGCGAATCACCCGCCCCAGGTAACGCGGGCAAGCGGTTGGTGCCAGCACTTGCACCGGACGCACTTCATCGTGGGCCACGACAACAGCGGCAACCTGAGGCACCGTAACTTCAGCGGCGTACAGCGCACCGACTTCACGAGCCAGACCAGCCACGGACAGGCAATCGCCACGGTTCGGGGTCAGGTCGACTTCGATACTGGCATCGTCCAGTTCGAGGTAAACACGGAAATCCTCGCCAACCGGCGCGTCGGCAGGCAGCTCCATCAGACCGTCATTGCCCTCGCCTACTTGCAGCTCGGACTGGGAACACAGCATGCCGTTGGACTCAACGCCGCGCAGCTTGGCTTTCTTGATCTTGAAGTCGCCGGGCAATTCGGCGCCGATCATGGCAAACGGAATTTTCAGGCCGGCACGCACGTTTGGTGCGCCGCAGACCACCTGAAAGGTTTCCGAACCGTTGCTGACCTGGCAAACGCGCAGCTTGTCAGCATCCGGGTGTTGTTCGGTACTCAGCACTTCGCCGACGATCACGCCGCTGAATACACCAGCGGCCTGAGTGACACTGTCGACTTCGAGGCCAGCCATCGACAGACGAGCAACCAGCTCGTCGCGGGAAACTTGCGGGCTTACCCAGCCGCGCAACCATTGTTCACTGAATTTCATCCTGCTCTCCTAAAGATTCGTTACGACTAGCGAAATTGCGCAAGGAACCGCAAGTCGTTATCGAAGAACAGACGCAAGTCGTTCACGCCGTAACGCAGCATGGCCAGACGCTCGACGCCCATGCCGAAGGCAAAGCCCGAGAACTCTTCCGGATCAATGCCGGACATGCGCAGCACGTTCGGGTGAACCATGCCTCCAGCCAGCCGGTCTGCTTGCAGACGCGGCAGCCTTTACCGCTGCACATCACGCATTCCATATCGACTTCAGCGGATGGCTCGGTGAACGGGAAGTACGAGGGGCGGAAACGCACCGCCAGCTCTTTCTCGAAGAACACGCGCAGGAACTCTTCGATGGTGCCTTTGAGGTCAGCGAAGTTGATGTCGCGATCAACCAGCAGGCCTTCGACCTGATGGAACATCGGCGAATGGGTGATATCAGAGTCGCTGCGGTACACACGGCCTGGGCAGACGATGCGGATCGGCGGCTTCTGCGCTTCCATGGTGCGGACCTGAACCGGCGAGGTATGGGTGCGCAACAGCATGTTCGCGTTGAAATAGAAGGTGTCATGCATCGAACGGGCCGGGTGATGGCCTGGGATGTTGAGCGCTTCGAAGTTGTGGTAATCGTCTTCCACCTCAGGGCCTTCGGCGATGCCGTAGCCAATGTGGGTGAAGAATTGTTCGATACGTTCCAGAGTACGGGTAACGGGATGCAGACCGCCGGAGGTCTGTCCGCGGCCAGGCAGGGTCACGTCAATGGACTCGGCGGCGAGTCTGGCAGCAAGATCCGCCTCCTCGAACGACGCCTTGCGGGCATTGAGAACCTCTGTGACACGCTCCTTGGCAACGTTGATCAGCGCGCCGACTTGCGGGCGCTCTTCGGCCGGCAAACTTCCCAGGGTCTTCATCACCTGAGTCAATTCACCTTTTTTGCCAAGGTAGTGGACCCGGATTTGCTCCAGGGCATTGATATCTTCGGCGCTATGCACAGCCTCAAGTGCTTGAGAGACCAGCGCGTCCAGGTTTTCCATGTACAGACTCCAGATACGAAATAGGGGAAGAGCTTAAAAGGCTCTTCCCCTATTTATGACGTTTAACACCGAACCCCAGAAGCTGGGGCCCGGTGATTGTCGGGGACTTAGGCCAAGGTGGCTTTAGCTTTCTCGACAATCGCAGCAAACGCCGCTTTTTCGTTCACTGCCAGATCAGCCAGAACCTTACGGTCGATCTCGATGGACGCT
>LNAP01001148.1_pt1 | contig 35423 bp, 46 predicted proteins | sample 602601 | NCBI WGS metagenome assembly LNAP01 (sample SAMN02440304, study PRJNA202911) | soil metagenome | biome: Subtropical and temperate rainforests or woodlands; isolation source: soil samples (1 kg each in a 20% v/v slurry with milli Q water) were... ... | reverse complement strand
CTGGCCAAGTGCGACAAGTGCAACAGGCCCCGCAACAGCGGGAACCACGACAAATGCAGCCGGGCGCGCCAGCAAGAGCACGCCAAGCCGCGGGAGAAATCCAGTGAGTGAAGTCCAACGCTATTACTTAGGGAAATATGGATTGGTCGAGGGTGAAGCCCTTGGCCGAATTAACGTTGTGCTGGGCGACGATCACGACCGGGTAACCGCCGAACGTGACGCGCTGAGAAATGAGGTTGGCCAGGTAAAGGGCGAATACGACCGGGCAGTAAATAAAGTTGACGCCCTGCAACAGCGCCTGAACGTAGCGGATGAGCGGGTGGATCTACTGGAGCGGTTGCTCGCCAATGCGTACGAGACGGCCGCAAAGTGGGTCGAGAAGCGTTGTGACGCCTATGTGGGCGAGCACGGCTCAAGCGATCCAGAAACCGGGGCGGTTGAATTTCCGGGCGACGGCGAAGAATACGTCGGCGAGCTGATGGAAATTGCCGATGGCCTGCGCGCACTCAAGCAGGCAGAACCCGCCAAGGATGAACATGTCTGCACTGGCTGCGGCTCCAAGGGCTGGACGGCGAACTGCTCCGAATGTGTTCCCTACTGAGGATCAGCCATGAAAGCCCAACTCCCCGCCTACTGCTGGTGCCTGCTGGCACTGGCACAACTGATTTGCTGAAACTCCGACAGGAGTACATCCGTACTCCACCCTGTAAACTCCCACACAACCCTACGAATCCAGCCGGAAACGGCGTGGCGAGGTATTCCCATGGAACAACAACACACCGCCCTGGTGGGCAACAACGAAGTCCTCAAGATGCTGGGCATGCAAAGCGTGTCCGGCCTGAACAAGCTTCGGGTGCGCGACAAGACATTCCCCGCGCCGATAAAAACCAGTGACGCGCGCGGCGCCCGGGTTCGCTTTGATCCTGTCGAGGTCGAACAGTGGATCGCCGATAAGAAAGCCGCACGAAACCAAAACGACGGCGCTGACGAATAAGGGAAGCGCTTGACCATCGAGGGGCCTAGCAATCCGCGACAGCCCCAGTTGAACTGTATGGCCGCTTGTATGGTGAAACAATCAAATGACTTGCAGGCCACGCAAACCGTGATGAATCACAAGTCCTCTACCCGCTCCACGTTCTTATTCCCTCCCCGCCCCACCCCATCCCGCAACACACCAAACCCCCTGAAACACTGATCAACACCCAAGCCCTGCTAATCCCTTCTATTCCCCTACGTGTCCGCTTATCCTTGATTCCGTGTATGGCGGGATGTATGGTGCGTAAAACATCGAACCAAACCATACAAGAATTCCGAATGAAACGATCCGAGATAAAGCGCCGGCCACTGGCCGACACGGTGTTGTCTTCGCTTGAGCCAGAGGCGAAGGAGTACCGCGAGAACTATGGAATTGACCGGCTTTATTTCGTGGTCAGCAGCACAGGCCGTAAGCGCTGGGAGCTGCGTTTCAAGAAGCCAGATGGCAAGTGGGGATGGCACGGCCTGGGGTCTTATCCCGACGTGACCGCCAAAAAGGCCAGGGACAAGGCGCAGGAAGCCCAGAGGCTGAACGCGGAAGGCGTTGACCCCATCACCCACAAAGCCACCATGAAGGCGTCCAGGGATGCGGCCGAGGCGAACACGTTCAAGGCCGCCGCCGATCTGTGGCTTGAAAAGAAGGTCAAAGATGGTCGGGCAGTCAAGACGCTGGCAGGAATCAATGGCGCGCTGACCAACGACATACTGCCCGCACTTGGTAGCAAGCCCCTGAGCAGGATCACCAGGGCGGACTGCGCCAACCTACAGGCAAGCATCGAAAGGCGCGGCGCACACAACACCGCCGAAAAGGTGCGTGTATGGGTAAACCAGATATTCGGCCTGGCCATCGCCAAAGGCATGACCGAGAACAACCCGGCCAGCAACCTAATCGACATTGCCGAAAAAGCACCAGAGGAATCGCAGTACCCGCACCTGCTGGAGCCTGAGCTGCCGGAGTTCTTGCGAGCGATGGGCGAATCTCGTAGCGGGACAATCGTTCGCACGGCTGCGTGGCTGACGCTGTTGACGGCTTCAAGACCGGGCATGACGCGATGGGCGGAATGGAGCGAGGTGGATCTAGAGGCAGGGTTATGGACGGTCCCTGGCGTGAAGATGAAGATGCGGCGAGACCACATTGTTCCACTTCCCACCCAGGCCATTGAGGTGATCACGGATCTGCAGAGACTTACCGGACGGTCACGCTACCTGTTCCCGTCCTCGGGTGAAAAGGTCCCCGTTATCTCTGATGCATCGATCAACAAATGCTTTGCGTTGATTGGCTATAAAGGCCGGATGACAGGCCACGGAAGCCGGCACACCTGCGAAACGCTTCTGTCGGAACACGGGTGGCCAGAGCATTGGCGCGACATGCACTTGGCCCACAAAAAGCCGGGGCTTAAAGGCGTATATGACAAGGCGATCTACCTTCCACAGCGCCAAGCAATGGTGCAGTGGTACGCCGACTACCTGGACGCACTACGGGATGGCATGACTGACGCCCAGCGCGCCGAGTTCAAGGCGAAAGTGAATGGCGGATAGCTCGGCGCCCCCGCAGGCGGCGACTATACCCTAGCATTCCAATCCCTACCTACAGAGTCTGCGGTTTCGAAATCGTCTAATAATCCGGAAGCCCGGAAACGCTGCGAAGTGTACAGGACGCCCACAGCCTCCATCTACGCAGATGATGGATTATTGCCGTGGACTGATCCAGAAAATATGTCCGTCTCCAGCAGATCACGAAAACAGAGAAAACCATATGCTCGTAGGGTCGGTTAAAACACCCGTGGTGTCATAAGTCTTGATATCGAAGGCTGTTGCGTTAACAGGTGAGAACTCTGAAAACATGCCAGTTGTAGATCGTGCCGTTGGAGTAACGGTGTAGTTAGTGTCCTGCATAGCTGAGCTAAGCGTGACGCGCACTACACCAACCCCTGTGCGTGAGACAGTGAAGGTGCGTCCGGCCGACTTGGCAATCGTTGCCACAGTGGACGACACGGCAATTCTACCGTTTGCAACGGCCACGCCCGGCCCAACATTGGTCCCGTACGCGTAGGAGGCTAACGCCTGGTCAACGAAGACCTCACCCGTCCGAAGGTTGCTAAGAACTACTAGGCCGGTCGTTGCGAGACTTGTGTTAACAAGAGCGTGTGCGGAAACGCTACCCTCAAATGTAGAGGAAACATTTACGAGGGTTGGCACAGTGCTGTTACCTGAAACCCCTGAAAGGAAATTAGCTCTAGGGGTAAGTGGGTCATTTTGGGACAGACTTACACCGACGGTCGAATGCTCAATGTGAAGACCGTCAACCAGAAGGTTGTCCTTCAACATAAGCACGGCTTGAACCAGAGAATATGTCACCCCCCCTGTTATCGTGCTGCGATCGATCTTCACTAGAGAGCCGCCAGCCTGACAGACCACACCTCGCTTAGTGCCAATGGCGGGGAGGATGTCTGCGGCGTACATTTCCACGTCTGAAATATTGAATGATGCGGGACCGCCGTCCCCCGTATTGTAGTTGACCCCCCAAGATGCGAAATCACGAACTACAACGTTAAACAGCCCACTATGTTCGTGAGCCCCATCTGTATAAACCATGGCGCGCTCAGTGCCACGGTAGATATTCCCGCCTGATATTGCAAGATTCTCAATGCGAGCGCCAAACACCCAATGTCCTGATGGATTGATTGGGTGGTTAGGTCCAGTCGGGCCAAGGGTTATGCAATTGCCAACAGCGGTCCCGTAGAACTGAAGGATAGACGCGCTAGTCCCTTCGCCACGTAAGGTGGTTCGGTCACGAGTGTTAAAGTATGTGAGGTATCGGTAGTTGCCGCGAGGGTAACGCACTATTCCACCGAACCCACCACCAACGGCGGTTTCTACGTAGTCAAGTAGCGGTTGAGTCATTGCGTCATTAGCGCCGTTGGTGGTGGCGTCATTCCTTGCGCCCCACTGCAATACGTTGAACTCGTTACCGGTTTGGTTCTTTTGCACCCAACACCCATTGGTCCCTGGTGCGGACTCTCCAGTCTTTGCTATATACGCCGCAAAGGTCGCCTCTGTACCTGCCCAGGGCACAGTCGGGCTGACGATATTCCCCGCGTTATGCTGAGACTTTGGGCGGGATGCGTCCCACACGAATTCTGCACCACCTTGCGGGCCGCTCATCATCGCAGCCCAGCCAGGCCAGTAGCTGTCGGTCGTAACGCAGTCCCCTTGATACCTGCCGACAAGTCCCACCAAGGATACGACGCTATCCAGATGTCTTGTGGCTCGACCAATATAGGCAGCACCCTTGGTCAAGTCATTGATATCAGACATATCCTGAACGACTCCGAGCACTCCGCGGGGAGTGATGTAGCCAACGCTGGACGCAAGGCCAGGGTTTCCGGTGATGGCGCCAATCAGCTCCCCAAGATAGGTTTCAGTCCACCCTCGTGTGGCGGCATCTTGTAGCTGTACCGGATCGTGCAGGTTGCGTAAGCCGTTGCCCTTCGCCAGATACCACCCATCACCGTCAATATCGTTGATGCCCAGCACTGGCGAGCGGCTGGTGGTCCTGAGCAACTGTTTGAGCGCTTGCCAAATACGGTCGAAGTCACGGTTTACCGTGGATGACAGAAAGTCACCGTTTTCTTGGTATTCAACCAAGCGCTGAAACGGAACGTCGAGCTGTAATAAAAGGTCGCCAGAAGGTGGGAGAGTGAACTCGATGTAGCTGATTGGAAGGCCAACCCCTACGTGGGTGAATCCTGATGTGATAAAGCTGCCGTTAAGCAGGACCTGGAGGTCACCAGCCTCGATGACCAGAAAGGGCACTGTATAAATTAGCGAAACACCGTTGGCGGCGTAACGTTTCTCGGTTGGTCCTGGTTGAACTGACATGCTCTACGCCCTCTGGTGGTCGCGGGCTAGTAGTCCACTTGAACCTCATGCACGCCCGCATCTGGACGCCAATCGTCACGCCGGGTCTCTGTCGGTTTCCCGACTATCCGGCCAATGCGTACGGGGGTTTGGCTGATGGCGCCGGCGCCGGAATCGATGTAGTCATCGTCCTGGTTGGTAAGCGCTGGGTTGAAGTCGCGCATCTGATCCCAGATGGTGCGCAGCACATCGACGTGGGCCCACAGAAACCGGGCAGACAGGGGGGATTCGAAGGCGTCAAGGATGCGTTTCTGCTTGTTGGTGCTGGAGTGTTCTTCCCCTACCCCGCACCCGGTGCCCTTCAATGCCTGCTTGAGGATTGAGGGAGCGAACCCGCCCGGTCCGTTGGTCTCAATGATCACGCGGGGGATCTGGAACTTGATCACCAGCTCACGGATTTGATGCACCTGGCCACCGGTGATCCGATCCCTTTCATCGAACTCGGCAATTTCACCCTCCAAGCCTGCCGCGACGTGCCAGTAGAGTTGCCCGCGGGCGTCAGTCAGCAGCAGGGAGAATGCCGAGGCGTCCGACTTGATCTTGCCAAGAGAGCAGTCCCAGTAAGCGACGGCGCCGACGATCTGTGTGGTGCCCAGAAACATAGCGGCCGCCCCGTTGGCGTAGCGCATGGTGGGTTGAACGTCGTACGGGATGATGCGCGCAGGGTCCAAGCGAACCTCCGTGACGGGTTTCGAGTGGAGCTGATACTGCGAATCCCATTCGTTGATGGTTTTGGTTTCTTTCCGACGCTGGGCCAGCTCTTCCATGTTGAAGCGTTCAGGCCAGGCGCTGCCGGCGTAGCAGTCCACAAGCGTGCCGGGCGGGGCAAAGAACGCAATGCCGCTCTTTGTCAGTTGATAGTCCGTGCCCTGCACCAGCACGCGCGCATGCTTGCCGATGCCGGAGAACACCACGTCAGGCACAAAAGGAAGGTCGTAGGCGTTGAGCTTTGCCTCGGTAATCCGGTGTTCCTGGGCAAACATGCGGATGGTCAGGCAGTCAGCACCCAACGATTCAATCTCGTCGTAGAGGCTGTCATGGGTATGCGGTGTGCCAATGAACAGGCGGTATGCCCCAGGCACCATGATGTGAATCTGTTCGCCCAGTCGGTAGCGCATCTTCTCCCGCGCTTCCGGAGTGGCGATGTTGCCCGGCACCTCCACATCATCGTTCTGGCATTCGTCCGCGCGCGCCGAGGTCACGTTGGAGAGGATGCCGCGCGCGTACATGCTGGCGTTCCGGCTATCCACCGCGCCATACACCCACCACGATTCGGTGCCTGACTGTGCCGTGGCCAGCAGGTGCCGGGTTAGCGGGTGGTTGCGGATAACGTTCTGCGTGTCGCGACTGGTTTTGTACGCCGTGGGGTTTGACTCCGACTGGTGCAGGATTCGATAGGTCGGGTCTTTGTAGTAGCGCCACGCGTTGTATACGGCCAGCAAGGTCGACTTACCAAACCCCCGGAAACAGCGAAGCACCGCGAGACGGTCGCGGTGCTCCAGCCAATAAAGGGCACGGACATGGATGTCCGGCACCTCCCACCGCATGCGCTTCGCCCAAATCAGGAAAAAGACCAGCAGCGATACTTTCGGCGACTCCTGGTCAGTGGACATTAGCGCCCTTGCTCGCCCGCTCCAGCAGCGCCATGGCCTGGGATTCGGCCTGTCTTACCTCGTCGTCCAATTCCTTGGCTGGGTCGTCTGTGCCGCCGTCGGCGCCGTTGCGTGCCAGCATGCCGGTAATGCTCATCACCTTGACCAGCAGCGTCATCGTGGCGGCCGCATTCTTCTTCGACCAATAACGGTTGCCCCGCTCTTCCTGGGTCAGTTCGGCGGCGGCCTTGCCAGCGCCTGGCCAAGTCGATGTATCAGCCTCGCTGATCACCACGTCGGCCAAGCCTTCGGACAGAACCTGCATTTTGGCTATCTGATCCAATCGCATCACTTCACCCCCACGGCAGCACCAAGATTTGGGGCGCGATCTGGCGTTGTGTCGCCCGGCTCCCACCAGTACGACTGTTTAAATTCCTTGCGGGCGCGTTGCTTCATCCGGCGCAGGTAGCCAGGCGAGAAGTAGTCCTGCAGCTGGTTGAAAATCAGATGATCAGTGGCGGCCTTGGTGTACCAGAGGTTCGCGCCGGGTAAATGGCTCTTGGCGAGGCGCACCAGCTTGCCGCCGGTTTGGTTGACCTCACCGTCTGCGGCGTTGTCTTTCAATTTGAAGATCGATTCCACGTCGCCAGCGATGGGGCCGCCCAACGCCGCAAGCGGAGAGCTGCCGCCCTGCGATGTGTCGGAGAACAGGAAGTCACCGTAGAGCCCCATGGCGCCACCCTTGAGAAAAGAGGCCAGCCCGAAGCGCAAGCCGGGAACGCCCCACTTCTTGTCATCGGTGATGTCCTTCGGATCGCGCCCGGCGGCAACCTCGCCCAATTGAATGGCCATGCCCCCCAGTACCGTGGTGGACGCGACCAAGGCAGCCAGATACCCGGCCTTGCCCCATCCTTCCTGAGCCATGCCGCGCGCGCCGTGTCGCATGATCATGCCAATGGAGAAGCTTTTGAACTGCCAGAACGAGCGCACAAGCTCGCCCTTGACGGTGCCGCGCTCGACGCCGCCGTGCATCATTGCCTTCTCGCGGGAGCCGGGCTCAATGATCGCCATGTTGGTTTCGTCCAGCACGGTGCCCAGCAGCTTGGTGGCAGCTTGATCCTTGAGGCGTTTCGGGGTTGTCTTGAGTTGCTGGGCAAGCTGCACCAAGTCGGCGTTGGGAATGCGATAGATGCTGTTCGCGGTCAACACGGTGTCGCCCACGCCGCGCCAGTCTTCCGGTTGGGCCATGCGCCAAACAGACCAGTCCGTCTCGGTGACGCCCTGCCCCATCAAGCGCTTGCTGTCGGCTGGGTCCATGGCTGCCAGGGAGTCATGCCGACGGGACATATCCCCGATGGTGTCCAGCATGGTGGCGCCGAACGCGCGCTGGGAACCTGCGGTCAAGGCGTTGAGTCCGGACGCCTGCATGACCTTGCTGGCGGCGGTCTGAGAGAACTTGGCGATGCGTCCAGCGATCTGCTCGTTGGTGCCCAATCCATCGGCGCCAAAGCGGTTCAGGCTGCCAATCAACTGATTCAGGCCCAGGCCTGCGCGCTGCGCCAAACGTCGATCAGCAGCGCTGGCTGGGTTGAGCATGCGTATCTCGTTGGCAAACACCTTCATCACCGGCATACCGTTCATGGACGCGGTAAGGCCCAGCGTTCCCTGGTCGGTGACCGAAGTCAGTACGGCGGAACCCAAGCGGCTGGCCACGTTGAGCGCGCGGTAAGTGTCGAAGCCGTTGGCCAGGGCAGCAGACACCGGCGGCTCACGCGTGCCGGCGACTTCCTCAAACAGATGCTCGACCTTGCGGCGCTGCTTGGCGGTCTTGACGGAATCGGTCGGCCTCGCCGTATCGGTTGCCTTCTGCCCTGCATCCAGGAAGTAACGCATTTGGTTGCTGGGGTTCGGGCCTAGGGTTTCCACCAGGGCAATATCCCGTGAGGCGCGGTCGATGTGACCGATCAACAGTTCCAGCAAGTTGCGGTCACCGTACGACTTCTGCGCCGCGATAAAGCTTTCGGCGTCCTTGTAGTGGATCTGGCGTGACTCGCTCCCACGATTCGCACGCATGCCGTTGCCTGCGGCCTGGCCGGGTTCCAGCTTGTTGGTGCCACCGGTGGCCAGCGTCGTCCAGGCATGCCCGAGGAAGTCGGTGAGCTCGGCGTCATTCATCGGCATACCGTCTTCCTTGAGGTACTTCCCACGGTTCGCCCACTGCACGTGGTCGGCCACCCACTTGGCCTGATCCTTGGCAACCTTCACTTGCGAGTGGTCGCGCGGCATAGACCAGTCATCCAGGAAGCCCACGTCGCCGCCGGCGCGGTTGAATCGCTGGCGCAACTGTTCAGCGGTGTCCTTGAACTGCTTGGCGGCGGTCTTGGCCACCGCGTTGCCGGAGTCTTCCCCGTGAAGCTCGCGCACCAGGGCCAAATTACCGGCCTCATCCTGGAACAGGCCCATGAACTTGCCTTTGGTTTGGTCGATCACGTCAAGCATGCGGCTGACGGAGTCGTCGCGGATCGCGCGCGTAGCCGATTCAATGGACTGGATACCGCTCTTGCCGTCGCTGGAGAAGGCCAGAAGCCGGTCAAGACCCTCAAGCGGGCGCTCGGGGAAGCGCTGCATGTAGCTGTCGATGCGGTCGTGGGCAAGGATGGTCAGCGCCACGCGCTTTTTCTTGAGGTCGGCTTCGGCCACCAAGTCCTTGGCGGATTTGGCAGCGGCTTCGTTCAGCCGGTCGGCGGCGGATTTGGACTGCCAGGTGTTATCGGTCTGCGCCAGTTGCTTCATGTTGCGGCGCACGCGATTCTCGATGCCCTGGATTTCCTGCTGGTTGAGGGATCGGCCGATGGCCTGGGTGACGGCTTGGATGCATTCGGGGCGCATGGGCTTGCTCCTGGTTGAATGGGAGCAAGCCTATGGTTCAGTGGTAGACGGTTTCCCGACTATTTAGAGACCGCGTTGCAGGAAGCAAGCGGCAGCAGCGGCGAAGCCTTTTGCGTCCTGTTGAGCCCTGACGATATCTGCGTCGGCACTGGCGAGCAGTTCTCGTGCCGAAACGGTGATGGGGTTGCCGTCTGCGTCCATGGCGCCGGTGGAAATTCGCATATCCTCGACGCGGGATAGGATTTCGTCAGCAACTTGCACAACCGGGTCAGCGGCTTCGTTACCAGGCTTACCGGCATCACTTACCGTGTCAGGCCCCGGCTTATCAGGGGTGGTAACTTTCGGTTTCGCTGATTTTCCACCTCCCTTACCAGTCGCTGCCGTCGCCGTTTCCGGTTTTGCCACATTTTTTGAGGTGCCAATATCCAGCAGTTTTGCCTGCAAGGTAGGGTCGGCTCGCTCGATATCGTCCAGGATGCGGGTGATTTCCTGACGGGCGATCTGCGCCATGGTCAACTTGGTGTTGGCCTCGGCTATACCGGCAGACAGGGGGCTCTTATCGAAGCCCTTAACGATGCTGTCGGCGCGCTGGCTGATGCGGTCTTGAAAGCGCTGCGGCACTTCACCACGGTCCATGGCGTTCAGGTCTGCACGGGCTTGCTCGGCGCTGCGGTTGCCGCCCATCGCGTCATTGAGCGATGCCTGGCGGTCGGAGAGCTCCAGGCGTTCCGCCTCAATTGCCTGGCGTGCGGACGACTCGGCCTGTTTGCGGCCCTGCCCCTGCTGCTGGAATTCCTTGGCGCGAGTCTTGAACGTGTCATCCAGCGCCGCAAGGTTTTTCGCCACGGTGGATAGTTCGGCCTTCACATCCTTGACGCTGGGCAAGATGCCGGCGGCTTCCTGCTCCAGCTCGACGCGCAACTTTGGCTCAAGGTCTTGGCGGGCGGTGGCTAAGGCCACATCGGGCGCAGGCTTCATTGTGGGAGCGGGATCAGCCTCGCGCAGGAACTGTGCCGAATGGATGCTATCCGGCAGCACGACTGGCTCGCCGCGCTGCAACTGATCGATAACCGTGCGGATTGCGTCCTGGTGGGCCACGGCCGACGGCGGATCAATAGGCGCGCCTGGTGCAGTATCGACGTCTGCGTGCTGATTGGTGCGTTCGGTCAGGGCAGCGTCGACCTGTCGGGTGGTCGGTCGGCGAAAGTTCGTGCGCCCGATGCCGAAGAACGCCAATCCCATGATGGCGTCAGTTGCCAGCGCGGTGCCGTCCATGACTTTGTACTGGGCAGCCTGGCTGTGATAGCCGTTGCTCTCCAGCAACTTGGCGGTGGCTCCACGCCCAGCCATACCCAGGCCGACGTTGGCGCCCACGGCGATAGAGACATCACCGAGCAACGGCTTGACGAACTTGGCCGCCGGCAGAACGGCGCCAATCCCAATGGTGGCGGCATCGATCAGCCCCTTTTGCGTGGCGGTAGATTCGTCCAGGCCTTCGGCCACGCCCACCTGTTTGCTGGAAAAGCCAGCAGGTGCACCAGCAGCCACGGCAGCACCGACAGGTCCAGCAACCAGTGCGCCAGCCACGGTACGCGGGAGAACGGCGGAGGCTTCGCCCAGGATCTGCCCAACAAGGCCAACCTCTGTAGGGTCTGGCCGTAGGTCCATGACCGACTTGGCAGTAGCCTCGCCGATGTCGCGCGCTTGGGTCTCGCGGAACTGCTGCCGATCTGCCAGCTGCCCATCATCAGGGGCGTATGACGAACCAATGGCCAGATCAGATTCAACCGCCAGGCTGCCGAGTTGTAGCGCCGTGGACTGAACGCTGCGCCCGCCCTCGATGGCGCCACGCAGCAGGTTAGGGCCAATGGTGCTAAGCGAGCCGGTAAACACGCCAGGCGCGAGCTTGTCGGCCGTTCGGTCAAGGCGCTGGTCCTGACTGCGCGCCTCATTGTCCTCGATCATCCCGTCTAGCCAGCTCATTTTACGATCACCATGATGGGTTTCTGGGTGTCCGGATCGATCTGCACCCGGCCGGCGTTCAACAGGTAATAGGAGCCTTCCTTGCCAGGTACCGGCGACAGCGGCATATCCTCAAGCTGACTTACCGGGATCTTGCTGGCCTTGGCCATGCCCTCGATTTGCATGTCGACCGATTTGTTGAAGTCATCATCAGTCATGCCGTAAGGCTTGATCACCTTGGCGCCGGCCCGCTCAGCAACACCGCCAGTCATAAGTGTCAAAGCCTCCTGTGCAAGCTTGCTGTCCACTTCGATAGAGGGCCCCTCATGTCGCACGCCTTTGGGCCCAGCCAACCCCGCATAAATTGACTTAAACCCTGTGAATGCTTGCTCTCGCTGCTGGGTTCCAGGAGACAGCGATGCGCCCACTAGCTCGTCAAATACTTGGCTGAATTTATCTTCACTTGGCATCGGCACCGACTTATCGGTCAGCACCTTGGCGCCGGCCAGCAGCGTGCGCGGTACGTCAGTGCCGTCAGCGCCCTTGAACCCACGGAACTGCGCCATGCCCGCCAGCGTGGCAATGGGGTCATCGGCTACCAGAGGCTTGATGGCGGCAGCAAAGTCGGCGCCGGACGGCGATGACCCAGCGATGGCACCGAACAGTTGCAGCTTGGTGCTGTCGTCAGCCTGCTTGATCAGAGCTGTCAGCATCGTCGCCTCTTCTGGCTTCCACGGGTTGCGGTTGACCTCGGGGCCATAGGCCTTGCGCACCGAGTTGACCACGTCGAAGCGTTCGGCGATCTGCTCGCCCAACTTCTGTTGGCCCTCGGTGCTGGTAATGCCCGAAACGTCCAGCGGCGCCACATCGGCGCCGGTTCGCATTGCGTTGAAGCTGAGCGGATTCTCTCGCATCATCTTCGTGTTGTTGTCCACGGCGGTCTGCAAACGGTTCAGGTTGGCTTGCTCGGCTACGCTGGCGCCTTTTGACTGCATCTGCTGGCGTTGCCGGTCAATGAACTGCTGAGCGACCGCTGGCGGCTGCCTCAGGAGGTTCTGTGCCTGCGTCATTTCCTGCATGCGTGTGCCGAACTCGCCGGCAGCGGACGTGCCAGAGAGTGCGGATTTCCACCGTTGCTGGTCTGCAGGTGTTGGCGGCACACCGGTTGCGGCCTGGCGATCCATTTGCGTGAGGATGCGCTCAGCCTTCATTTCCCGCATTTCGGCCTGGCGCTGCTGGTGTTCTTTCACCTGGTAGATGCGACCGCTGACGGTGTTGAGTAGCTGGTTACGCTTATCCGGGTCCAGCTTTCTGGCGTAGAAGCCGTCCTCGGCAGTGAGGTCATGCTCAAGCTTTTGCAGGCTGCCGACGCTTTCCCGCGCTTCAATAACCCGCTGGGTTGCGTGCGTGGTCCAGTTGCCGTCCTTGAATTCCTGCTTCTTGTGGGCCCAGGTCTCACCAAACGCCAGGCGCCCAGCAACGTCGATATCCTCGGCGTCCATGCGCGCATTGATCTGATCAACGTTCGCGCCGGGCATTGCAGCATCTTTGCCCAGCATGTCCATGCGCGAGGTCAGATCGCTCTGAGCCGACTGAATACGCCCCTTGGCGGCCGATGCGCGGATGCTATCCAAGCCGCCCAACTGGATGCGTTTGAGCGAATTACCTATCTCGCCCTGTTGGGCCTCATCAAGGCCGGGAGTTTGCAAAGGGTCAAGCTTCGATACCGCGCTGGTGAAAGCCTCCTCGGACTTTTGGTAGGGCAACTGACCGGTGCGCATCTTCTCGTCCAGGTCCGTGGCGATGGTCTTGATCTGCGACTCGCGGTCGATCAGCGCATTGCTGGCCTTCACCCTGGCCAACGCCTGATCTTCCTTGTTGATGTTGTCCAGCACGCCCAGCGCGGCGTTCTGAATGGTGCTGGCCGCCTGTTGAGCGGCCTGGGCCTGACCACGATTGTCCACAGTGATGACGCGGTTCTGTGGCGCCTCGGGCAGCACTCGGGTTTGCGCGAAAGCGCCAAGCGGAATCTGTGCCATTAGGCATTACCCCCGACCTTGGTGACTGTTCCGTTCTTGCCAGCCGCTGATGCCTTCCAGGACATTGCCGCGCTTGCCCCTGCGTTAAGCACCGTGCCGATGGATTGTGAGTTGGCAGCGCCCCGCGCCTGGGTGCCGGCGAGACTGTAGTTGCTGGCGTCGGCGTAGCCGCGGGCCTTCTGGTTTTGGCCGTTGAAGATGGTCAGCGCTGCATCTTCCTCGGCATTACCGATGATTTCTTCGTTGATGTTGATCGCGGTACCGGCGCCGGTCTCAACACCGGAAGCTGCCAGAGAGGCATTGGCTTCGCTGGCCTGGTTACGCGCCAGACGACGGATACGGTCAGCCTGCACTACGGCAGCGCTGGCGGCCGCATCAGCATCGCTTTGCGCCTGATCCGACTGGGCATTGGCGTTCATTTGGGCTTGCTTGCCTGACTGCTGGGTGCTGTACACCGAGTAGATGGTGGCTGCTGCCATTGCTGCATATGCGGCGTAACCGGCCGCGCCTACTGCTCCTACTGCCATATCAGATCTCCATCATCAAAAGCGGGCCGATGCTGCGCAGGCCCTGCGACTCATAAAGCCGGGTGGTTCCTTCAACGCTCACGCCGGTACCGATGCCCATGTAGATTTGCTTTGCCCCTTTGAGCTTTGCCCATTCCTTGAACGTCTGGATCAAGCGGACAGCGATCACGCCGTTACGCTTGGATGGTTCAACAAACAGGGAGTAGTCATAGGCGATCAGGTCATTGCTGAACCACTGATCAGTCACAGCGCCTGCCATTCCGCCAACTACTTCGCCGCGCACCTCGGCAACGAAGACAACGCCCTGCCCGTTGATCAGATCATGCAGGAACGCCGCCGACTTGACCGGGCAGAAGGCCATGGCCGAATAGCTGGTGGTGGAATGCAGCAGCGTGCCCAGCTCAATCAGCCTGGGCACGTCGGAGTGTTTAGCGGGCCTGATCATGGTGGCACCTCAATCGTTGATCGTTATTTTCTTGATGACGTTCAGCAGGTGGAACGGCAAGGGCTGGTCTTGCTCGATCACCAGCGTGGCCTGGCCCCGGTCCCACCCAAGGTTCTCCAGGCGGTGCACGCCGGTGAACAGTACGGGCGGTTTGTCGAGGATCTGCGTGCCCAGGTCGCGGAACGTAATGATCTGACCGTTGATCTTGCAGCCGATGGTGTCGAGGAATCGCAAAGAGACCTCACCAATCCGCATGCTGTTGCCCTGCGAGCTGCCGGTGTTGCCCTGCGCTTCGGGGGTCAACGTCTTGATCCTGGTCTTGAAGTTGAGGCCGATCGATGTCGCGAAGGCTTTGCGCGGGATGGTTACTTGGCCATCTGTAACGAGCTGCTGCTGCATCACAACGTCGTCCGCGACGATGTCCACCATCTTGCCCTCAAGGTGCTCGAGTCCGCCCCACACGGTGGCACCGTCGTCGCTTGTAGCGTTCACGCCAGAATCAACACGCACGTCACCGGTGAACCGCTCGAGGTAACGAACGTTTGCCCCGTTGATGGTGCGGCGAACTACTGTCCACACCTGGTCACCGGTGCTAGTAGGGATGGCGGCTGCGGATTCAAAGGCCCCGTCGGTGATCTGTCGAGCCCAGCCAATGACGTCCTGGTCACGGTCGACGGTCATGGTCGCCATAACGCCATCGGCCCGAACCATGAACAGAATGGATTCGGGCTCCTGCTGGTAGGCCATATCAACGATTCCGGACTTGGTTGCATGCTCAGCAAGCACGGACATATCAGGCGACCCGAATGTGTCGGAGTCGTACTTGTAGGCCATCGCGCGCAGCTTGCGGCCTGCACGCTGGACGAAATACAGTTCGTTGCCGATCCGCACCGGGCGCACGCGATTGCAGCCGTAGACCGATGGGTTCTTGGCGCGAATGTTGGTCGGAGTGATGGCCTTCTCGACACCGCCGCTCACCGTGAACTCGCCGCCGTAAGTCAGCGGGATCAGGGCATTGATCTGGCCGATGTGCAGGATAGGGTTGATCTGGTCAGAGGACAGGTTGTACGAGATAGCATCGTCGTCCTTGGTGCCCAGTTCGAAGTTCAGGTATTCCCCGGTGCGCGATTCCCAAATGGTTTGCGGGAAGTTCTGCGAGCCGCCCAGGGCCAGCCGCTGTTCGTACAGAGTGCCAGCGCCAGGGTAGCCATCAATATCGTTCCACACCGAAGCCTCAAGCGACCAGGCGTTGGCCGGCGATGCAACAGCGGACGTGGGAGCGGAGCGGATAATGCCAGACGCCACCGTGGCGCTGGTGTAAGTGCTCACCTCGAGCAAACCGCCATTGATCCTGACGAACTTGCCCACGTCATTGCTGCGCCATCCAGCATCCCCAAGGGTCATGCTGACAGAGGCGCCTACGGGCGTGAACGCGCTCAAGGTGTTTGTGGTCTGCGGCGAACCCTTCAAAGACCAGGCAGGACGAGTGGCGGCACTGAATGCATTGACTACCTCGACGGTGGCCGAGGTGGGACTTGCCACTGCTGTGATCTTGGCTACGCCCCCGCCCGACCAGATTTCCCTGTCTACATCTGCAGCCAAAAACACAGCAGCGGCGGAGGTAGCTGTGCGCCCAGCTCCCACCGCTGGGCTACTGAGGGTGATCGAGGTTAAGAGGTCTATTCCCTTTTCATCGAACGGCTTGGTCACAAACGGAGCGGGGGCCAGGCTCCACTCGGTGTTGGTGATACGGCGCAGGCGGTACACGGGCACCGTGTTGCAGAAGATGAACATGGTGTCGGCGCCCTGAACATAGTCAAGGCGGTCGAGGATGGTATGCGCATAAGGGCTGGCCAGCTCGATGCCGCTGTATGAGCCATCGGCAAAGTGGATTCTTACGTACAGATCGCCCATCTCAACCATGTATGCCTGGGAGGCGTTGAACACGTACGGGATGAGCCGGCAGTTTTTATCCGGGTACTTGGCGGGCGAACACATCAGCGTGCCGTCGCGGCGCACACAGCCACCATGGATGACCGGCCAGGCGTTCTCGATGATCTCAGCGCCGTTCTGGTACCGGGCGATATCGCTGCGGCCCAGCATGCGCGGGGAGACCTCACCGGCGGTGAAGTTGGTTTGATTCAGCGTCAGGCGAGGCATTACCAGCCACCCCCGAAGCGGGCAGCCAGCAGGCGTTCATCACCCAGGGTTTGCGGGGGATCTTCCTGGCCATCGACAGCGCGTGCGCGGCGCAGGGATGTTTCGAGCTTCTGCTCCATGGTCTGCTGCATGGCCGCCGATTGCGTGATCGGATAGGCCATGGCCGCCGCCATCGCCAGCGTTACCAACTTCACCAGGTGCGCGTCCCAGGTGTTCTCTACTTCGTTGCGGAACACGTAGCGCAGCTCCAGCACCGTGGTGTCGGCTTGGATGGTGCGGCCCTCGACCAGGTAATCAATCTGATAGCCACTGGTGCCGACCTCGAGGACGCGCGAGAAGTCGGCAGGCAGCTCAAAGGAGTGAGAGTAGCCAAAGGCAGGGGCAACAGAATCAGGCGCCAGAACAACCCGCTTGATGCAGCAATTCCATGGGTGCGCACGCAACATGTCATCACGCACTGTCGGGTACAGGTTGGCGCACAGCTTCGCCCGGTCCAAGTTCAGCTGATCGGCAAAGTCGTTGATGGTCTGCGAGCCCAGCATCAGCAGCGCGTTGGAACAGATCGATACACCGGTGGCCATTGCCATTCCCAACCTCCAGATAAAAAGACCGGGGCACTGGGCCCCGGTAAGTTATTTGCCATCCTTGGCGGCCCGTGAATCAGTTGCCGTCGATGTATTGCAGTTTCAGGCCAACGGTACCGGCGCCAGTTGCAGCGGCTGTCAGGGTGATAGCAACGTCGTACTGTTTGCCCGGATCAGCAGCGAGGCCCAGCGCCTGCCACAGAGGCTTTTCAACGTCGGCCAGACCGAAGCCGGCCCCAGCGTCAGCCGCGTCCGCTTCGTGGGTCACGTCCACGTTGACCAGTGCGGCAGTCAGGTCCTGCGCCGAAGCGAAGAAATCAGCGTCTACAACAGCGCCGGCATTGACCGAGGTGATGTCGTACAGGCCGATGTTCCCCACCGCGGTGGTGATCGCATCGCAGGACAGCAACAGGCGGGACACGCGGTCCACCGAGTTGATGCGCATCAGGCGATACACGGAACCGATGGAGTCGGCAGCGCCTGCCTCGATGACGCCGATACGCTCACGCAGGCGGCCACCATCGATACGCTGTGGCGACAGGGTTTGTGGGAGCGCGTCAGCGTTGGTGACGGCCGTGGATTTAAGGGTTACTACTGCCATGGTTCATTGCTCCTGATCAGGTTGGGAGAAGGCCAAAAGCCGCTTACGCGGCTTCGGTTACAGAGATTTCAACAACCTTCTCTTCTTCCACCCGCACGGAGCCGATGGACATTTTTCCGTAGATACGGACGTTGAAGCCTTTGCCTGGATCCTCGCCAACCTTGGTGACGATATCGGCACCCTTGCCGAGGGTTACACCCGACTTGGCCCAGGCGTAGAGCCTGCGGGTAGAGCCGTCATACGGGGTGCGCTCGGACGGAATCCAGGTGAAGCCCATCCACTTGCCTTCCACATCGCCGCTCTCGAGGAACTTGCCAGCCATGTAGTCCGCACTGGTCAAGGTCGCATCGGCGAGGATGTCGGCAGCCGCCTGCGCGCTATAGGTGATGCACAGCTCTTCACCGTTGTGATTGTCCGCCTCGTTTTTGCGGAACAGCTTGCGGGCCTGAATGATCTTGGCCTTGGTCAAACCGGTGCCGCCCACGGCGATCTTCTGAACGGTTGGCAGGATGATGTTGCCGGTGGTGGAACGGGAGAACCCGCCCATGCTGGCAATGATCACGTCGTCTTTGGCGCGGTTCAGCGAACTGACCATGGCTTTGACGTAGTCCGAGGTCGGATCAACCAACATGCGGATCTTGTCCTGGTCGTCGAGCATGTCGCCGTCTTCCCAGTCGAACAGATCCACAAAGCGCGTGCTGTGTGGCTGATCGTTGATCGGGGTGTCGCCGTGGCGAGTGGTCCGGCGCTTGGCAGTACGCTGGCCAAGACGGTTGATCGACTTGGACATACCAACGATGTTCGGCTCGATGGTCACATGACCTTCAAGGCGGGAGGTCATTTGCTGCGCCAGGTGACGGAAGTTATCGCCGTACTGCTGGACAAAGGCTTCTGTGATTTGAAAGGACATTCGATGCACTCCAATGCAGATAAGGGATTGCCTTCCGGTTGTCCGCTTTGCGGGCCGGTATTCCTGGCGTGCATCGGCTTTGCTGCGCCTGGGGCGTTCCGGTTGTCTGCATGCCATCGCAGGCCGGCCCATTGCTGGGATGCCTGCGATGTTTGTGCATGGGGGGTGTCGGTTTCCCGACTATTTGACGCGGGGATCAGCCAAGACGGGGCTGCTTGTTGTACTTGCGGTCGTAGAGCGCATCCAGTTGAGCCTGAATGCCTGGGCGCTTGGCGTCATGTGCCGGCAAATCCTGCAGCTGCTGACGCAGTTCGGCCGTCTTCACAGCAAAGTCGCCCTCGCTGACCGGGCCGCCGCCGTTGATGGCGCTGTCTTCCTTGAGCTCCTTGCCGATGTTGGCGGTGAAGGCGATGAAGTCGGGGTCATTGCCATACTTCGCCTGGAGTGCGGCCAAGTTCCCCGGTTTGCCTGGCTCGCTGGCGAAGGTCTCGGCAGCTCGGAACGAGGCCCGCACGTTCTGGGTCATTGCCTGTTCGTTACCCCATACCGCCTTGAGTGCGGTGGTGCAATCATCACGGGTAAGCTGCGCACCACCCTCAACCAGGCCCGGGGCCGCCTTCATGTATTCGCCGATGACGTACTGAACCTGGTCATTGGTCAGGCCCTTGGCGTGCGCACCCTTCAAAAACGACTGCGTGCTTTCATCAGCCTTGAACTCATCCCAGTTGAAACCCTCGACGCCTTCCAGCTTGACCGCGTATTCCTCGGGAGTCTTGGGCGGAACATCGCCGGAACCAAAGCGGGTTTCGAGGTGCTTGTACGCTTCGGCAACCTTGCGGCTTGATGCTTCCTGGTCAAGGCTGCCGTCCTCTTTCATGACGCGGAGCTTCTCGGGGATGTAGTCGGTGCCGGTGTTGCCGGTGTCCAGCACAGAGCCGGTGGGCGCAGGTGCAGCAGGTGCTGCCGGGGTAGATGGGTCGCCGCCATCGCCCGCTTCGGCCATGAAAAAATGGCCCAGTCGGCCATGGATAAACATGTTCATCGTTATTCCTCTTGCTCGTTGGGATCGGCTTGGACGCCGTTGGCACGGTTGATACGGTTAACAACGTGGTCCAGGACTTCACGGGCCCCGGCCTGTTTGTACGTGGTGAGGATGGCGTCGATACCGCCGACGGTGCAGGCATTCTTGGCGAAGCGCTGCACCAGTAGGTCCAGGCACATGGCGCCTTCGTGGTGTTCCTCGAAAACGCGCTTGAACATCGCGTCGATCTGCTCAGGGGTCATGCTCACGCTGCGGCCCCCTGCTGTTTCAGTGCTGCGTCACCGGCCTGCTGCATCATGGCGGCCTGTTGTTCCTGCTCCATGGCCTGCTGCTGAGCCTGGGCGCGGTCGGCGCGGATCTTGTCCCGATCGGCAGAGCTGCGGATGACGGACCCAGGCACGCCCAAGGCTTCACCCTTGAAGCGCTGGGCCTCGTCCATGTCGATGTTGTCCATGACGGTTGGATCGGTCGCAGCGATGATCAAAGCGCCCTGGATGAACGTATCAATGGCTGTCACCTCTTCCAGCTTCTGGGAGCGGGCCAGCGGCGACAGGTAGCGTACGGTGAAGTTTCGGCCAGCCAGCGACTCAGGCGCAGCGCCCAGCACACCAGCGCGGTAAGCAATGCCGAAGCAACGCTCAATCATCGGTTGCAGGTACTCGGTTTGAAGCCGGCCATACACCGGGCCCAGCAACTGGCGGATCAGGTTCACGCGTACGTGCACCTCGGTGGCGGTCATTGTCGGCCCGTCCTGGGCCTGGAGCTGATCGGCCATCAGGATCTTGCGGATAGAACCCTGCAGGCGAGCAATCTTCGTTTCCGCGTACTGGAAGTTTGAGCCGCTTTGCAGGGGCTTCATGCTGTCCACGGAGTTGGCCACGATGATCTTGCGCGGGCCTACCTTGACGGTGCGGGGGTTGAGTACGCCGTCGTCCTCGGCAATCCACATACCAGCGATGGCCAGGTCGCCGGCTGCCAGGTCCATCCGGCACAGTTCGTTCAGTGTGCGCGCGTCCGGCAAGGCGTCGAACACAGGGCCAACCGCATACACGCTGTCAGGGATCATCATCCAGCGCGGAACAACCACTGGCATTTCGTGGTAGCCCGACTCGCTGACCATCAGCTTGGCTTCCACCTCGACCTTGCACGAAGCCACGGGCATGTTCTTCGCCAGCTTGGCGTCAACCATGTGCGTGGTGCGTGGGTAGATCGCGTGAACGAAGCGCACCATTTCCTGCGGCTTGTCCTTCGCCAGCTTGCGAGTGTTGTCGCTGACGTTCTGCTCGCCGAACTCGTTGACCGCCTGTTCAGCCGTCAACTTGTACTCGCGATACACGGTGTCGATCTTGCCGCCAGCCTTGGACGCCGAGGCGTACACGCTCGCGATGGGCCACAGGTCAAAGGTGAAGCCGCCCTTCTCCATGTCCTGATCGATGTACAGGGCAAACCATCCAGCACATACAACGTCGATCAGCCCCTCAAAGGCGGCCGCGTCGAAGTTGGATGCGTGGATGTTCTGCCAAAGGATGTCGGCCGAGTCATCCAGCCAGCGGCGCTCTTCCTCGTTTTCCTGTCCAACGTCCATGCCGAACCACAGCGAGTTGGCAGGCGTCAGACCCGACATGATCCCGGACGACAGAATCCGTGCTGCGTCCGTGGTGGTGCCGTCGATCATCCTTGCTTTGCGCATCTGCGCTTCGATGGCGGTGATCTGCTCAGTGCAAAAGCCACTACCCCGAATCGGGTAGCTATGGTCGAAGCAATCGCGCCAGACCGTCTCATGCGGCGAGCGGAGAGACTTCAAGGTGCTCAGCGTTTTGGCGATCTGGGATGCGTTCATGATCCGAGGGTTCTCTTTCCTTGGTCGAGGACGCTACCCGCTGCACCGCCAGTCGAAAGCAAACTGCTTTCAGCCTTGCGCTTCTTGCGGGTGGCGGTTTCTTCGTTGGCCTTCTGCGCGGCCAGGTCGGCGGCCTTCTGAGCCTCGACCTGTGGATCTGGCGCGGCTACGACCTTCGGTTTGGATGGTTTGCTTCCCATGTCGTTACCCCTTGGCTACTGGCTCAGGGCACAGCCAGCCGTCAGGTGTCATGACTGCTTGCTTGAGCGCGGTGGCGTCGATGTTGCCGGTGTTGGCCTTGGCCTGTGGCGCCGGCTCGTTGGTTCGCTGCGGGTCAAGTACCAGGGGCTCGCCGCCAGCGTTCAGGCGCTCAGCCTCGGCAAGGGCTTCGTCCTTGGTGCCAGTGAAGTCGCCAACCTTCACGTCTTTGCCGTCCACCTGGTCGGCGCTGGAGTTGAAGACGATCCAACGCCCACCACCATTGTGCTTGGCGACGAACAGCGCAGGCTTGGGCGCCTGGGTCTTGGCTGTGTCCAGTTCGCTGGCGTTGGGGTTGCCGGTGTTGGCGTCAGTGATCGCGCTGGCAAGCGGTGTGATGCTGGCGAGCGGTTCGCCTGGTGTCTGCGGGGTAAGGTCTGGAGCTGGCATTGGGCTGGCCTCGGGTTGGTTGTTGATCAACGAGGGCCAGAATCAATGGGGTGGGCTGTCGGGTTCCCGACTATTTGACGGGCTGGCAACCAGCGTTTACGTAATCAATCAACCCGTTCAGGGCGATGATGGCTTCGTCTCCATCGTTGGCGATGGCGACAATTCGTTGACCAGTCGCTGGGTCAAGTTCGGCACGCGCTTCTGCATCATCCACGCGGCCGGGGCTTGGGCTGGCTCGCACGACTGGGCAACGGGCTGGGACTGACAGCCGCTGAGCGCCAGTGCCAACACGAGCAAACAGGGCTTTGTTCTGGGCTTGTGCATCGGTGAGTACCTTGGTGTTGTCGGTGTCGAGCTGGGTCAGCAGCTTCTGGGTGGCCTTGCGCGATGCGTTGGCAGCCTCAAGCACGCCTACACGCTCCGTTGCGGTGTCCAGGCTTGTGCTGATGTGGTCGAGACGCCACAAGGCCAGCACCAGCGCCATGGCAAGCCCTGCAACGAGATAGCGAGCCACGGCGCCCACGGTCAAGAGAACGGGTCAGCAGGCTTGGCGATGGACCGCACAAACCACATGAAGCCCTGCTGCAGGTTGGTCTTGGCCAGTGCCAAGAGGCGCGGGTCGACACCTTCAATCTGGCCGACCTGCTTAAACAGCTCGCCTGCGTCGGCTTCCAGAGCCTTGATGGAGTTCATGCCGTCGATCTCGGATTGGGTCAGGTCGCGGTAGCCGGTGATCTTCTTGTGCTGGTTATCCATGGGTATTGCCTCTGCGGTGGGGGAATTCATAGTCCGGCTTCGCACAACTCACGCTCAGCAGCGCGTCGGTTGACCAGGCCTTGCAGCTTCTGGCCCTTGGCGTACACCCACCGGCTCAGCTCGGCACAGGCGCCGCGTGCATCACCGGCGTTGAGCTTGCGCAACAGGGTGGAGTTCTTGAACTGGGTTTCGCCGACGTTGTAAACGAACGATGCCAGGGCGGCGCGGCGGGTCTCGGGCTGCGGTCGGGTGACGTTGCGGTCAACGCCAGCCATGGCGACGGACAGTTCTGCACGTAGCAGATCGTCACACTGCACCGGGGTCTTGGTTTGGCCCAGCCGCACACCACGGGTAACGCCTTCGCAGATGGTGGGGATGCCAACAGGATCGAGGTAGGCCACCAGGCTGCGGCCTTCGAAATTGGAAACCAGCACACCGGCCATTCCGGTGGCGCCGGCGAGGGATACAGCGAGGATTCGTTGCTTGAGGGGGCTCATGACCTGACGCGCTCACGCAGCGCTTCAATGCGGGCGGCGCTCTCGACTGACTCGCGATGATCCTTGCGCCACTGGAAATACACGTTGATCACCAGGCCCACGACTGCGACCGCTACACCGGTGATCCCTATCCAGTTGACCTGGGACAGCCACCCCACCAAACCAACAGCGCCGCCCGTAAGCATCCCTTTGCTTGCGACTGATGCGCCGACTACCTCAACGATGCTTTCCGGCGCAGGGTTGGCCATGCTGTTACTCCTGACTGGATGCTTCATGTCGCCTCCAGGGTCAAAAAAAAGCCCAGCGCGAGTTGGCTGGGCTGCGATGACCGTAAGAGTCGTCGGGGTCAGGTGTCGGAATCCCGACTATTTCAAACCTTGGAGTGATAAGCCCACCAGTCCCCAACCGCGACCATGGGCAGCTTTGAACGATCCCAGCCAGTGGCCTGAGACCAAAACAACACAAGGCGCTCCCCCTCGGTGTAGCGAGGCTCCGCGCCCTGTTTCCAGCCCAACAACGTGGTACGCGCCACCCCAATCGCGTCAGCAACCGACTGCGGGGAGTAGCCGGCGCGCGAAAGCCCGGTGATCACCGTGAACCAATCAACCCGCTGTTCGACCAGGGCGAGCATGGTCAGCCTCCAAACGCGCACGCACGCGAGGCAGAGTGAGTTAGCGCGCTCACCCCACACCCTCTCCGTATCTGCTTATCCATTTCGGATATAACCGCCGTGAACGCTATAACCGGATTCTCGGATTCGTCGAACTGGAACGGATGGACCGCTCTGCGCAGCCCCAGCATGCATTCCGGCTGCTCTGGCGATGACAGGTCCACGTCCACGCCGATCATCACCCAGCCGTCGTTCAGCTCGCGGCAGGCCCACTTGAGCAAAGGTTTCATGAGCTCGCTCCCACCAGTGGTACGACGCGCACGGTTACGCCCGGCGTTGCGCTGAAACGCTTGCTCAGCGAGACATTGACCACCTGGACGTCATCCTTGAACACGATGCCGTTGATGCCGTCGCAAATCGCTTTCAGCACGTTGTCGGCGTCGGGCTTCTTGGTTGGCATGACATCGCCATCAAGCGCTGCAGCGGTTTTCTTCTTGGACCAGGACGCGGCTACGGCCACACGGATGGCCAGTTCCATCATCACGGGGCCGGCGATCAGCTCACGCCCGTTCATGGCCTGCTGTGCGGCCATGGCGATCAGGGTTTCGTAGTTGGCGGTTTTCTTCGGTGTGAACATGCGAGCGTGCCCGCCGATGGTGGATACGCGGGGCCGGCCTTTGCCGATGGCCTCACCTGGCACGAAGAACGACACGGGCTTGAGGTCAGACATGCTTGTCTCTCCGGATGCCGAGCGTTGCCAGCAGCTGTGCGCGGCAGGCCTTTGGGTCTTTGGGGATTTCGAGAACGTCGACGATGCGATCAGCTTCCTGGCGGGAGTACTCCAGCTGCACCTGCTCGCGCGGCCGCATGCTGTCGTGGCCAATGCCCTTGGAGATTCGCCCTTCCAGGTTCTGGCCGGTCTGTGCACGGCGCATGACGATGGCGTAGTTTCGTTCGAAGCGCTGGAACAGGGACTTGTCACTGTGATTCGCTGAACGAAGGTCGAACGTGCTGGTGGCTTCGGCTGCAACCTTGACTGCCTTGTGCGTGTAGGTCCCGCGCAGTGCTTCGTCCCATGCCTGCTGGATGCATGGCAGGTCATCAACGCGCTTGCACAGCTCCATGAAATCGCTTGGCGATGGTGGAAACTTGCACTCCAGAACCATGCGTTGAAGTCCGCGGTCTACGGCGGCGTCCCCTAATTCCTCGATCACGGTCATCCACACGCGGCGGGCGAGTTGCTCTGCACGCTTATCCCCGTAGTGCTTTTCGAACCAAGCAGGGAACGAGATTTTCAGCGTGGTGAATACGCGACGTACTGCGCTACGTGCGCCCTGGTCCATCGGGGTGATGTTCTCAGCTGCCAGCTCACCATTCGGTGTCTGTGAGGATGTCGTGAGCGTTACGCGTGCGGCTTGGAGCATTTCGTCTACCGGTTTCATTGGGTATTCCCCCGTTGGCTTGCTGGGTGCGGACTTGGCGTTTCAGTTGCTGGGCGAGCGAGTGCTCCCACTGGGCCTGGGTTTTCAGGTCGTCGGGCCTGCTGATCCAGTACGAGCGGAATTCAAGAAGCTGATCGGCTTCGAAGGTTTGGTTTGCCATGCCATTGCGAAACAGGACGGCGGTGAAGGTCGTTGGGTCGGGTTCCCAAGCGTCGTGAAGCGAAAATTTCGTGTGCGCGGTATGTGTGTGTAGTTCTTTAATATCTTCTCTTCTCTTCTCTTCTATATTCGTTGCGTTTTCGTTCAACGGATTTTCAACGGTCGTTGAACGTGCGTTGCGGGATGCTTTAGGGCGGGGCTTTGCGGACTGCTTGCGAGCCTCTGCAGAAGCCTTTCCTGCTGCAATTCGCTGCTCTTGTGATGCGCGAACCGCTTCCAAATCTCGCTCGATTCGGTCGTGAAACCACTCGTTATCACGCTCGTTGAAGAATTCCCCCAACGACCGTTCAACGTCCGTCCAACGCTCGTTCGAAAGCCGCGTAATACGGGACAGGCGGGACACCGGGATAGGCTTGCCGGTCTGCCAGTAGTTGAAGATCAGCAACAAGTACGCACCGTGCTCCTCGGTGGTCAGGTGCATGGTGTCGGCCAGGTAGTCGGCGACGTACAACTGCATGTACGGGAGAGCTGCCATGGTCAGTTCTCCTCAAGCTGGTCAACGTTCTGGATGTGCTCCATCCAACGCTTGGCCTGGTAGAGAATCGCCTCAATGTCTCGTACGTCGAAGCAGCGCATGTTGTTCGGTACGACCTTGAGCCCCAGCACCGCCAGGATTTGACAGAACTGTTCGAACTTCTCCGGCTTCATGCGGCTGATAGTCGCCTCGTCGCAACCGACTGCAAGCGCAACTGGCGCGTTGCCGACAGATGCAAGCGCCTGCATGAGAACGGAGTAGTTCTTGCGGGCGCTTACGGCCTGCTCTTGGCTTAATGGGCTCGTCGACATGATCACGCCGCCTCTGAAGCGCCTGTGAAGCGCTCCGGATAAAGGATGTGGATTTCAGTGATCTCCCCATCAAATACCCGGCTTAGGTTCTCGGCCAATACGGTCGAGGCACGCTGTACGCCGCGCTCTACGCGGGAAAGGTTGCCGGAATCAATGGTGTCGCCGAGTACAGCAAGACGTGCCGCTACATCGGCGAGCGTCCATTTCTTGGCGATTCGTGCGCGTTTTAAAGGAGTCATGGCTAGGCCCTGAATGGATTTCAGAGATGATTCTGCGATTAGCGCAGATTTAAAGCAAACAAATTCTGCGCCTATCGCTTTGCGCATAACGCAGCAAGACCGGAAAATTGCCCCATGGACATTGGACAAATCATCAGAACTGCGCGTAAAGCCAAGAAGCTTTCGCTCGAAGAACTTGCGCACCAGGTCGGGTCGGACACTGGCAACCTGTCGCGCCTGGAGCGTGGCTTGCAGAGCACGACCCCGGAAAAGCTCAAACAGATCATGTCTATACTGGAAATCAAATTGGCCCAGCAGACCCGGGGCGACAGCCTTCAACAAGACGCTGGAATGTCGAACGTGCAGATGGCCCTGCAACCAAATCGCGGGCCTAAGGAATACCCGTTGATCAGTTGGGTAATTGCTGGGGAATGGGCAGAATCGTGCGATAACTTCAACCCGGGCGATGCTGAGACTTGGCTCTCATCCACTGAGAACGCCGGGGAACATGGATTTTGGTTGGACGTGCGCGGCGACTCGATGACCTGCAACGGCAACCCCAGCTTCCCCGAGGGCTCGCGTATTCTGGTGCAGCCGGAGGCTGAGTTGATCAGCGGCAAGTATTACGTCATCAAGCTGGACACCGGTGAAAGCACATTCAAGCAATTCGTTGAGGACGCCGGCGCCAAGTATCTTCGCCCATTGAACAACGCCTACCGGACCATCCAGGTTGAAGGCGCATTCAAGGTCATTGGCCGGGTGATCGACACGAAGATGACGGGGCTTTAAATGCAAACTCCCGAACAGAAAGCCATATGGAGCCATGCTCAAACCCTCGCGCTGGTTGGGTTTTTCATCATCGGCGCGATCCTGATGGGATCTTTCGTCCTGGTCGGGCACATCGACAACAAGACGGCCCGGACCTTGATTGAATGGGCGCTGTACGTGCCGGCATTCTTCGCCGTCTTCGCCATCAACCCTATGACGCACTACTTCTACACCCGCCTCAGCCAGCGCTAGCCGCCCCCTTCTCAATGAGCCCGCCGCGTGCGGGCTTTTTTTCGTCCTGAATTTATAAATCTGCGCTTGACGCAGAAACTATTCTGCGCATAATGCAATCCATGTTCTGCGATTAGCGCAGATTAATGCCGTTCTTTAACAACCAGCCGCAAGAAAGCGTCGACCGGGAAAGGCTTTGACGCATCGGGCGTGGGCGACTCCCACCCTGATGCGCCGTATAGACCTCGGTACGTCGGCGTGCAAGACAACGGAAATTTTCACTGATGCACCTGGCGACGGGTGCATTGGGAAAACAACCGGAGCAACAGCCATGCGAATCAACGTGTACAGCCAAGAGCTGACCAACGAAGTGGTCGAGATTCTTAAGGAATCGAACACCGGCACTACCTACAGCGCCGTGCAAATGATCCTGCACAGCAGTGAGCGACTGCATCACCCGCCAGAGGATGACGACCGCAGCGCCGTCACCTTCTGGTTGCCGAAATCGCCATCACGCCGCGAGCAACTGGCCGCCACCTTTGAGCGGATGGCGATGGTAGTTCGCAGAGCAACACCCGAAACAGGCCTCGACTGACCGCATCACCTCTGCCCATTCCACCGAGTGGGCAGACGGATGTAATCACCGCCTCTGGAGGCACCATGGAACACGAAATAGTTGTTGAAGGGTTTGTCCTCCAGGTGGAGGTGACCCATTGCTTGAATGATCCGCCCTGCCCCGGCAGCAGTAACAGCGACTGGGACGCCCAGGGCGAACGGGAACTTGAATTCAATCTGCTACGACGAGGACGGTGTCCGGATGGATGTACCGGACTATCAACTGCCGGTGCTGGCCCATCAGTACGGCCCGCAGATCACTTTGGCGCTGTGGCACGAGATAGACGCCCACAAGCGCCGGGAACGGTGGGCAGCATGAGCCGGGCAAACGTTATCGCAGTGGGCATGATCGACGCCCGCTTCGACTGCATCCGCAACGGTGACACGTCGTCTCAGTTGTTCGCCGAAACCAGCATGGCCATGGAAATGGCTTACGCGCTCGGTGCCATCGATGATGGCGAGTTCTCCCACTACAAAGATCGCTTCAACCGCCTGTATCAGATTCAGGCCGAGGCGTTTATTGCCGACATTCGGAGGTCAGCGCCATGACGATCATCTGCCGAACCGCCAAACAACTGACCAAGGCCCTGGAAAACCAGGGATTTTTTATGGTCGCCGACTTACCACGCCGGATCCGCATTGAAGTGCGGCGCGGCATGTTGATTGCGAGGGTGTCGTGACTACCCGCCAGCGTGACCGGCGGCGCGCCATCCGCTGGACCTCGGCCATCGTTGGCCTGACCTTCCTCACCATCGTTCTACTGGGCCCAGCCATCGGCGGCCTGATCACTCAATAACCCCTTCCATCCCTCAATGCTGCGCACGTCGCGGCAAGGAAACTCTTGTGTCCGAATTAGCCATTAAGCAGACATTCAGTCTCGCGCCGCAGAATCTCGACGAAGCGTTGAAGTTCGCCGACTACCTCGCCAACTCCGACATTGTCCCGAAGGACTTTCAACGCAAGCCCGCCAACATCCTGGTGGCAGTGCAATGGGGTATGGAGCTGGGCCTGCAGCCCATGCAGGCCATGCAAAGCATTGCGGTCATCAACGGGCGCCCATCGCTCTGGGGTGACGCGGTTATCGCCCTGGTCCGCAGCTCGCCGCTGTGTGAGTACGTGTACGAAACCGACGACGGCGAGACGGCTTCCTGCCGGGTGAAGCGTGTCGGCGAAGACGAACAGACCCGCACGTTCAGCATGACCGACGCCCAGCAGGCCGGGCTCAAGGGTAAGCAAGGCCCTTGGGCCCAGTACCCGAAGCGTATGCGCCAGATGCGCGCCCGGTCGTTTGCCTTGCGAGACGTGTTCCCCGACGTGCTGCGCGGCATGCCAATGGCCGAGGAAGTCCAGGACATCCCAACCGAGCGCGAGCTCAACCAGACCCACGCCCGCAAGTCCGAAGAACCCAAGGTGCTGGCGGCCTACCCCGACAGCAAGCTCGAAGAGAGCAGCGAGAAGTGGCGCGGCCTGATCGCTGGAGGCCGCACGGATCCAGACCACATCATTTCCACCATTACCAGCAAATACACCATCACCCCGGAGCAGGAAGAACGCATTCGCGCCCTGGCCCCAATCGAAGGAGAAGCCACCAATGAAAGTGCATAACGTCCAGCAGGGCACGCCGGAATGGCTGGCCCTTCGTGCAAGCCATTTCACCGCTTCGGAGGCGCCCGCGATGATGGGCGCTTCGAAGTTCCAGACCCGCAACGACCTGCTGGCGATGAAAAAGACCGGCATTGTTCCGGACGTCACTCCGCAGCAACAGGCCGCGTTCGACCGCGGCCACGCCACCGAGGAAATGGCGCGCCCCCTGGCCGAGGAAGATATCGGCGAAGAGCTGTACCCAATCGTCGGCACCAGCGGCAACCTGCTGGCCTCGATGGACGGCGCCACGATGCTGGGTGACGTCCTGTTCGAACATAAGCTGTGGAACGAGAAGGTCGCAACGCAGATCCGCGCCGGCGAGCTGGAGCCCCACTACTACTGGCAGCTTGAGCAGCAGCTGCTGGTGAGCGGTGCCGAACGCGTGCTTTTCGTCTGCTCGGACGGCACCCGCGACAAGTACGTCAGCATGGAATACACACCTGTTCCTGGGCGCCGTGAAGAACTGATCGCCGGTTGGGCCCAGTTCGAACAGGATCTGGGCGAATTCTTCCCGCAGGAAGCCAAGGTCGAAGTGATCGGCGCCGCCCCTGATCAGTTGCCTGCGCTGCGCATCGACGTCACCGGCATGGTCACCGCCAGCAACCTGGACGCCTTCAAGTCGCACGCCCTCACCGTTATCAGCAACATCAGCACCGAGCTGAAAACGGACAAGGACTTTGCCGACGCTGACGAGACGGTCAAGTGGTGCAGCGATGTCGAGAACAAACTCAAGGCCGCGAAAGAACACGCCCTGAGCCAAACCGAGAGCATCGACGTGCTGTTCAAGGCGATCGATGACATCACGGCCGAAACCAAGCGCAAGCGCCTGGAACTGGAAAAGCTAGTCAAGGCGCGCAAGGACATGATCCGGAGCGATATCGTCATGGATGCGGCGAAGGCGTTGCAGGATCACATCGACCAAATCAACAGCACGCTGGGTGACCGCATCCGCATGCCGCGTGCGGCCGCCGACTTTGCAGGCGCCATAAAGGGCAAGAAGTCGATTTCAAGCCTGCGTGAAGCGGCCGACGCCGAACTGGCGCGCGCCAAGATCGAGGCCAGCCGGATTGCCGACGGCATCCGCGTCAACCAAGCCAGCCTTAACGAGCTGGCAGCTGACCACAAGTTCCTGTTCCACGACTTTCAGGACCTGGCGCTCAAGGCCAACGATGACCTGGTGGCGCTGATCAAGGTCAGGATCAACGAGCACGAACAGCAACAGGCCGAACTCAAGCGCCAGGAAGAGGAAAAAGCGCAGCAGCTCGCAGCACAACAGCAACAGCAAGTCGCTGAACCGGTTGTTGAGCAGCCAGTGAAAGTCACCGAACAGCCGACGCCCGTCGCCGTTACGCCGATCAAGACGGCTACCGCAGTTCAACAGCCCGTCGACGATGGCCGGCACTTCAAGCTGGGAGATCTGAGCGACCGCCTCGGCTTCGTCGTGTCTGCCAGCTTCATGAGCTCGCTGGGCTTCGAAGCGGCCGCCCGCGAGCGTGGTGCCACGCTGTACCGCGAAAGCGACTTCCCGCGCATCTGTGCCGCCCTGGTCAACCACATCCAGGCAGTACAGGCCCAACTGGCCGCAGCCTGATCATGGCTGCTCAATCCATCCTCGACATCTACGACAGTGTCGAGGAGTTCGCCGGAATCCTGGCCTCTGCTGAGCTCCACGCCAGCGGGGAATGGGAGCTGGAATTCGTCGAGAACATCCGCGCCAGCTTCAAGCGTTACGCCGCGCACACCAACCTGAGCCCCGCTCAACAATCGAAGCTTGAGCGCATCGCCAAGCACTGAGGAATGCCCATGAAAGCTGAACACAATGCAATTATCGAACGCGCAAAGATCGGCGGGTATGAGCCGTCCATGATTGCGCATGAGTTGTTGGTGCATGACCTGGTGCAGGCCGCGCTGTTTGAATTCCGCAATGTGCGTGCGCCGTTTCACAGCCTGAACGAAGGCCAGCAACAGGAAGTCATCGACCGCGTGACGGAGGCGGCCGAGAAATCGGTTTACAACGCGATCAGCATCATCAGCTCCCGCAACGTCGACACCATCCCGGTGACCATCGTCGATGCGAAGTTCAAGGCGAAGGCGATCACAGTCACCGCGGCGATTGATGCCCAAGACCCGAACCGTCACGGCCTCATTGATGTAGCTGGGCGCCTTTGCCTGCTGGTGCTTGCGCCGAACGATTACGCCGAGGGCCTGGACGGCATCAAGGCTGAACGCGATCAACCGGACTTGCCGCTGCACGTTAGCGACCTGACCGGCAGCCTGTTCGATGGCAAGCCCACCGGGCCAGACGAACCGGACGGCGAAGAGGTGTTCGTCGGCCATGACCAAGACCCGCTGTATGTCGAGGCGGTGCAGTTTGTAACCGAAACCCGGCGCGTCAGCATCAGCGCAGTGCAACGCCACCTCAAGATTGGCTACAACCGCGCGGCTCGCATGATCGAGTGGATGGAAACGCAAGGCATCGTCACGCAGATGAATTCGAATGGAAGTCGCGAAGTTCTGGCCCAGAACCCGCCAGATAACGGAGGTAACCCAGATCGCCCTGCCCCCGAGTTTGACGAAGTCAAAGAGTTCGGCGAGTTCACCTACGACGACGCCAAGCAACTGATCGTACTCAAGTCCAACAGCAAGGCGTTCAAGGGCCATTGGGTGCAAAGCCGACTGGCCATCGATAGCGACAAGACCGCCACCCTGCTGCTGCGCCTGCTCGATGACAAGGTGCTCGAAATCGAGACCGAAGGTGAATCGGCGTTTGATCACAGCTTCAAGGTCATCGCCACCCTGGCAGACGTTACCTAAACCCATCCCCGCAATACCACCAGGCGCCGATTGGCGCCTTTGTTTTGCCCAAAGGAAAGTGCCCATGAACCTAATCACCCCGTACGACACCGAAACCACCGGCCTGCCGCTTTTCCGCGACCCAAGCGACGATCCGCGCCAGCCGCACCTGGTGGACATCTGCATTCTGGCCTACGACGCCAACGGCGCCCTGGTCGATTCCTTCGAAGCGATGGTGCGCCCTGATGGCTGGGTAATCCCTGCCGACGTTACAGCGATCCACGGCATCACCAACGAAATGGCCATGGACTTGGGTATCCCTGAGTCGGAAGCGCTGGACGGCTTCATGGCGATTCATGACCGCGCCGGCCTGCGCATCGCCCACAACATCAACTTCGATGACCGGATCATGCGCATTGCCTTGTCGCGGTACCGGGGCAAGGAAGCGGCCGATGCCTTCAAGACCACCCCCGGTTACTGCACCTGCCAGACCAGCAAGAACCTGGTGCAGTGCCCCCCCACTGAAAAGATGATCCGTGCGGGCTTCGGCAAGCAGTTTAAACAGCCAACTGTGGCCGAAGCCCTACTGCACTTCACCGGTGAAGAGCTGGTCGGTGGCCACCGCGCGCGGCCAGACACCGAAGCCTGCGCCCGCATCTACTTCGCCATGAACCCGCCTGCTCAGGTGGCATAAGCCACAACACATAGAGGTTTCACAATGAAAGCCAAGACCATTTCCATCGAGGCCGACGGCCTCAAGATCAAAGGCCCGGCCGAACGGATCATTCAGCTGCTGGCTGCAAGCATGTTCGCCCAGGCCCTGCCGCCGGCAGCAAATGTTCAGCCGGTGTTGGGGTCGCCAATCCCCGAGGTCGGCCAGCCGTGGCCGGGCCAGGGCGGCGTCAATGGCGGCTTCGTGCATGCCCGCGGTGATGTGCCAGCGCACTACCTGATCATCGCCGCGAAGGATGTTGGCAGCCTTGAATGGGGTGGCCGTGGAGTTGAGGTGAAGGGGCTCAGCAAGACCGACGGCTACACCAACACCCAGGTGCTGATCGGTAACGATGATGAGCGCAAGTATCCGGCAGCCCACGACTGTGCCGATTACCAGGCCGACGGTCATCATGACTTCTACCTGCCTGCCGCTGCCGAGCTGTACCACTGCTGGGTGAACTGCCCCGAGGTGTTTGCCCAGGACTGCTACTACTGGTCATCCTCGCAGCGCTCCGCCCACTACGCATTCTACATGCACTTCGATGATGGCTATCAGAGCTACAGCGACAAGTACGACGAGCTCCGCGTCCGCCCCGTCCGCAGATTCTTTATTTAATCCTTCATCCATTCGTTCTTGATCCGGCACACCAGGGCGCACAGCGCCTTTTTTGTTGCCTTAGAAAAGAGGAAGCACCATGTCCGCAGTTGAGAAAGCAGCACCGACAGTAACCGCCCCGACCATCGGCCAGGCCTACGGCGGCGGTTTCGTCACCGGCATTACCTGCGACCCAGCCACCGGCAAGCGTTCCTTGCACATCTCCGCCGGCGCAGCACATGAACTGGTCGGCAAGTGGGGCGAGTATGGCGAGAAGATCGAGGGCGCCGACAGCTTCACCGACAGTCTGGCCAACACCCAGGCCATGGCATCGGCAGGCAGCGACTTGGCGGCGAAGGTGCTGGCCCTGAGCATTGGCGGCTTCACCGATTGGGCGATCCCGGCGCGTGACGTACAGGAGCTGCAGTACCGCCATTTCAAGCCGACCACCGAAGAGAACTGGGCGAACTCGCGCAACGGCGACAATCCACACAGTGAGCCGGCAGGCCAGCTGTATAGCGAGGAAGATCCACTGCAAACCGCTCACACCGTTTTCCAAGAAGGCGGCGCCGAAGCTTTCCGTGACACTTGGTACTGGTCGAGTTCGCAGCGCTCCGCCAACTACGCGTTCAGCTTGGGCTTCGATGGTGGCCATCAGGACGACAACGACAAGTACAGCGAGCTCCGCGTCCGCCCCGTCCGCAGCGAATTACTTGATTAATTCATTCATTTAATCCGGCCGCTTGCGGCCGGTTGCTCTTGGAGAGCAGCCCGATGGCTATGCATACGGAACTGTCGATCTATAACGCGGCGATGGGCCTGCTACATATGGCCACGAACCTGACCCGCAATGTACCCCGCGATCTAAAGCAGCAACTCGGGAAGCGTGTCATCGATGAATGCATCGACGTACTGATGCTGATTGCCAGGGCCAATGCCACACGGGACCGGCGACAGTACTTGACCGAACTGGTCGAGAAGATCCAGGTGATCGAATTCCTGATGCGCCTCTTCAAAGACAATCGCTTCATCAGCATCCCGCAGCACGCCAAAGCAATCGAGGTTACAACCTCAATTGGCAAACAGGCTAACGCCTGGAAACGCTCCACCCCAACCGCGCCCGCCATCTGAGAGCTACGGCTTTCAGGTCTGTGCGAATTGAATCTGGTCGTGCCGCTGACCTCTGGGTCACCGCCATGCGCATCAGGGATACCGACGGTCTAAAGCGTCCGTGCAGGTCCCGCGCAGTTTCCTTGCTGATCGGCTCTGCCTTCGGCTTGGCGACGTAGATAGCACGATAGGTCGCAGCGCTCCGCCAACAACGCATTCAACATGAACTT
>LNAP01000923.1_pt1 | contig 35424 bp, 33 predicted proteins | sample 602601 | NCBI WGS metagenome assembly LNAP01 (sample SAMN02440304, study PRJNA202911) | soil metagenome | biome: Subtropical and temperate rainforests or woodlands; isolation source: soil samples (1 kg each in a 20% v/v slurry with milli Q water) were... ... | reverse complement strand
TGCGCGAGGGTTTGCCGCTGTTTTTGCCGGACCAGGACAGCTACACTAACCACATTCACGCGCTGGATCTGGGGCGCGCTTGTCAAGCCGCCTTGCGGCGCGGGCGGCCTAATCGGGCGTATAACATTTGCGACGATTCCGCGCTGAAAATGGGCGAGTGGTTTGATTTGCTGGCCGATGAATTCTCCTTGCCCAGAGCGCCGCGTTTGGCGCGGGAAGAGGTCAAGCAGGCGGTGTCGCCCATGCAATGGTCATTCATGCGTGAATCGCGCCAGCTGGACAATGGCCGCATGAAGCGCGAACTGGGTGTCTTTTTGCGCTACCCGACGGTTGAATCAGGAATCAAGAAAAAATAATGAAAAATAAGGATTCTGTATGCTGTGGATAAAAGCGTTTCATCTGGTTTTCGTTGTGAGCTGGTTTGCCGGCCTGTTTTATTTGCCGCGCATTTTTGTCAATCTCGCCATGGTGGCGGATACGCAGTCGGCCGAATATCAGCGCTTGCTGCTCATGGCCAAAAAGCTGTATCGCTTTGTTACGCCGATTGCGGTGTTGGCGATAGGCCTGGGCTTCTGGTTGTGGTTCGGCTTCGGCTTTTCGGGCGGCTGGCTGCATGCCAAAACCGCGTTGGTCGCGGGGCTCGTGGCTTACCATGTTTGGTGCGGCCGCTTGTTGGCGCAATGTGTTGCGGGCAAGACGCCGCATGGGCATGTGTGGTTTCGCTGGTTTAATGAAGTGCCGGTGATCACGCTGGTCGCCATTTGTATCCTGGTGGTTGTTAAACCTTCTTTTTGAAAGTAATCCTGTTGATGAATGCCTATTTTGCAACTTGCCCGCGTGGCCTGGAAGAACTCTTGGCGGAGGATTTAACCGCCTGTGGCGGCAGTTATGTGGCGCGTGTGCCGGGAGGCGTTGCGGCCAGTGGCGATTTGGCGTTCGAGTACCGCGTGAATCTCGAATCGCGCATTGCCACGCGGCTTTTGCGCCGTGTCGCCAGCGCCGACTATCGCAATGAGGCGGATATTTATCAGCTCGCCTACCGCACCGCCTGGCAGCAGCTGTTTTCGGTTGATCGCTCGATTCGGGTGTATGTCACGGCGATCAAGTCGCCTTTGAAAAGCCTGGAATTCATCACCCTGAAAGTGAAAGATGCGGTGTGTGACCGTTTTCGCGCCGAGACCAGCCGCCGCCCCAGCGTGAATACCAAAAACCCCGAAGTGCGCATTCATGTGTTCCTGACTGATCGCAACGCGACACTGTATCTCGATACCTCGGGCGAGCCGTTGTATCTGCGTGGACACAAGCTGGCCAAGGTGGGCGCGCCGTTAAAAGAAAATCTGGCCGCAGGCATTTTGCGCTTGACCGGCTGGCAGCCCGGCACGCCGCTGCTGGATCCGATGTGCGGCAGTGGCACGTTTTTGCTGGAAGCCGCGCAAATCGCCCTGGATGATGCGCCGGGTTTATCGCGCGAGCCGGGCGGCTTTGGTTTTGAACATCATCAGGCATTTAACCCCACGCTATGGCGCAGCCTGCAACGAGAAGCGGCAGGGCGCCGGCGCGAAGTGCCCGCGCAAGACAGCCTGCAGATTTTCGGCAGTGACATGGATGCCGATGCGGTCAATCGCACGCGGCAAAACCTGGCGCATGCCGGGCTGGAAGGGCTCGTTGAGCTGGAACAAGCCGATGTCCTCAAGCGCACCGCACCTGCGGCCAGCGGCGTGATGGTGGCAAACCCGCCGTATGGCGAGCGCCTGGGCAGCGCGGAGGAGCTGGCGGCGTTTTATCCGCTGCTGGGGGATGCGCTCAAGCGGCGCTTCCAGGGGTGGGGTTGCTGGTTTTTGTCTGCTGATACCCAGCTACCCAAACTCATCCGCCTGCAAACTTCACGCAAGATTCCGCTTTACAATGGCGCACTTGAGTGCAGGCTGTACAACATCAACGTCATCGCGGGCAGTCTGCGCGGAAAATAACCACCACAATAATCATCACAAGCGCGCTCAAGAGCCCGCAGACAAGGAGAGCATGAAACGCAACATTCAACCCACAAGGCGGGAGAAGTTGATGCGCGAGGAGGACTTCATCGTCTCCAAGACCGACCTCAAAGGCCGCATCACGTATGGCAACCGTATTTTTGTCGAGTTTTCCGGCTACTCGCCGACGGAATTGCTGGGCACGCAGCACAATATCATCCGCCACCCTGACATGCCGCGTGGTGTGTTCAAGTTTCTGTGGGATACCATCGGTGCTAAAAAAGAGTGCTGTGCCTATGTCAAAAATATGGCCAAGGATGGCACTTTTTATTGGGTCTTCGCCAACATCACGCCGGACTACGATGCACAGGGCAGCGTTACCGGCTATTTTTCCGTGCGGCGCCAGCCCAAGCGCAGCGCAGTAGACATGATGGCTGAGGTCTATCACGCCATGTTGGCCGAAGAACAAAAGGCCGGTTCCCGCGATGCCTGTACGGCTTCGCTTAACTGGTTGGTCAATGTGTGAGCTATGAAGAATTCATCCTTTCGCTCTAGCCCCGCGTTTCCGCTGCTGCTGCTCAATCTGCTGCTGATCGCGGCGACCGTAGCTGCTTATGCCCTAAGCCGCTGGACCGGACAGGAAGCGGTCGGCTTTGGCTTGTTGCCGCTCATAGGTAGCACAGGCAGCATCGTCTGGTTGCGTGCAGCAGCCATCCGTCGGCGGCCGTTGGAGGAAATCGCTACCATCGTGCACGAAGTTGCCCAGGGTCGCGTGACCAGCCGCATTGTCCATATTGATGAAAAAAGTGAACTAGCGGACATCTGCTGGGGCATCAACGACATGCTGGACCAGCTCGAAACCTGTTTTCGCGAGCAGGCCACCTCTCTTGCCTATGCAGGTCGCGGGCAGTATTTTCGCGCGCCTTTCCCGGTGGGTTTGCATGGCGTGTTCCGCGAAGCACTGGAGCATGCCCATGACTCCTTGGCGGCACTGCGCGAGAATCAACAGATGCAGCTGAAAAATCGCTTGCTTTCTCGCCTGGGCCAGCTTAACTCCACCAATCTGGTGCGCAACCTGCGCACCAACCAGGCGGATCTGGCCAACATCACCGAGGCCACCGACCATCTCGAAGCGATTGCGGGGAAAATGGCGGCCCAAGCCGAGGGCAGCCGCTCCTCCATGGGGCAAGTCGCAAGCGATCTTAACCATATTGCTGATAAGGTGGATACCACCAGCGTCTCGATAGAAGAACTCAATGCCCGTGCGGATGAGATTACCGGCACGGTCGCATTGATCAAGAGTGTGGCTGACCAGACCAACCTGCTGGCCTTGAACGCCGCGATTGAGGCGGCCATGGCCGTGGTTTTGCCGTGGTCGCGGATGAAGTGCGCAAGCTGGCAGAGAACACCATCAAGGCCTCAGAGCGCATTAGCCAGGTCATGACCGCCTTGCTTGACGAAACCCGCCGCATGCTGGATGACGTCACTGAAATGAAGGCCATGGCCCACGCATCCAAGAGCAGCGTGGGCAATCTGGAGGGGCAGTTCGAAGCCTTTGCCAGTTCAGCCCGAGAATCCCTGCGGCGCATCAGCTATGTGCATGACGTGAGCTTTGCGTCATTGGCCAAAGTCGATCATGTTGTCTACAAACAGCATGCCTACCTGGCCGCTGAGGCGGGAGCCGGCTCTCCAGAAGCGCAAGCAGTCGCCGTCAATACGCACGATTGCCGCATGGGCCACTGGCTTCAAGACAACACCAACAAATCCGATGGCTTGCGCGCCACCAAAGCTTTTGGATCGCTGGCACAACCCCATGCCAGCGTTCATCAGGGCATGCAGGAAGCCATCACCCTCATGGCGGATGACTGGCAGGTGAACATAGCGGTACAGGATCGTATCCATGCCGCTTTTGCAGCGGCAGAAAATGCCAGCGACGAACTTTTGGCGAAGCTAGACGACATGGTGGCAGAAAGGCATGGCACGCACGGCGCTTAGCGGAGGTTAAACCTGCGATCAAAAGTTTGCCGGGAGCAGGCTCGATACCCGCGGCCAGACAAAGCGGTGGCCGACGAACAGCAAAACGGGTATCCATAGCCGCTTGCTGTGCAACAGCATCAGCAAGAGAGTAAGAGATGCGGAAACCTGGCGACTGCTTTTGGCCGCGCTGGGATCGTGCGGCTTGAATGGGTATCAAACAATATCGAGGTGCTTGATACCGGAGTTCAGATCCTGAGTTTGTGCCGCCTTGCCGTGGAGCTTGATCATCAAACGAACCTCGTTCATTGAATCGGCAAAGCGCAATGCATTGTCGTAGCTGATGCGGTCGGCTTCATGCAGATCAAACAAGGCTTGATCAAAGGTTTGCATGCCCAGCTCGCGCGATTTTTTCATGATCTCCTTGATCTCATGCACGTCGCCTTTGTAGATAAGGTCTGAGATGAGCGGAGAGTTGAGCAGCACTTCAACGGCGGCGGCGCGGCCCTTGCCTTCTTTGACGGGGATCAGGCGTTGCGAGACGATGCCTTTTAAATTCAGCGATAAATCCATGAGCAACTGCGGGCGGCGCTCTTCGGGGAAGAAATTGATGATACGGTCGAGCGCCTGGTTGGAGTTGTTCGCATGCAGCGTACCCATCGCCAGGTGACCGGTTTCAGCGAAGGCAATGGCGTGTTCCATGGTTTCGCGGTCACGAATTTCACCGATCAGGATGACATCCGGCGCCTGGCGCAGGGTGTTCTTCAGGGCAATTTCCCAGGAATCTGTATCCACGCCGACTTCACGCTGGGTAATCACGCAGTTCCTGTGTTCATGCACATATTCCACCGGGTCTTCAATGGTGATGATGTGGCCATAACTGTTCTGATTGCGATACCCGATCATCGCCGCAAGCGAGGTGGATTTTCCTGAGCCTGTGCCGCCAACAAACAGCACTAAACCGCGCTTGGTCATCACCACGTCTTTCAACACGGGTGGCAATTTCAGCTCATCAAAGTCCGGAATTTGCACATTGATGGTCCGCAACACCATGCCGACCCGGCCTTGCTGCACAAACACGTTGACCCGAAAGCGGCCAATGCCGGATGGGGAGATGGCAAAGTTGGCCTCTTTGGTTTCTTCAAAAGCGGCGGCCTGTTTGTCGTTCATGATGGCGCGCGCCAACTCTTGGGTGTGTTGCGGCGTGAGTACTTGCGTAGTCACCGGCGTGAGCTTGCCGTCAATTTTTACCGCAGGAGGAAAACCCGCAGTGACAAATAAGTCAGAGCCTTTTTTTTGCATCATCATGCCCAGCAGCTGATGCATGAAATTCAAGCCTTCGTCGCGTTCCATTTTCTACCTCGGTGTAAACATTGCATTGGTTGAGCCGCACCGCGGCTGGGCGGGGGCGAGCCTTGATGCTGCCCTTTCGCGTTTTTCATCATCAGCGGGTGGCATTTGCTTACCATGAGCGTTAGCCAGGAAAGTTATCCTTGTTGGCCGCTTTGGCACGCGCTTCCGCAGGCGAAATGACACGGCGCTTGATGAGGTCTTGCAGGTTTTGGTCCAGTGTTTGCATGCCAAACTGCTGCCCGGTTTGAATCGCAGAATACATCTGGGCAATTTTCGATTCGCGGATGAGGTTACGAATGGCGGGTGTGCCTATCATGATCTCGTGAGCGGCTACACGCCCGGTGCCGTCGATGTTTTTGCACAAGGTTTGCGAGATCACGGCCTTTAACGATTCAGACAACATGGCGCGCACCATTTCCTTTTCGGCGGCGGGGAAGACATCAATGATGCGGTCAATGGTTTTGGCGGCGGACGAGGTATGCAAGGTGCCAAACACCAGATGGCCGGTTTCCGCCGCCGACAGCGCCAGGCGGATGGTTTCCAGGTCGCGCATTTCGCCAACCAGGATCACATCCGGGTCTTCACGCAGGGCGCTGCGCAAGGCATTGTTGAATGACAGCGTATGGGGGCCGACTTCGCGCTGATTGATGAGACATTTCTTCGATTCATGCACAAATTCGATCGGGTCTTCCACGGTCAGGATGTGGCCGTATTCGTTTTCATTTTTGTGGTTCACCATGGCCGCCAGTGTCGTGGACTTGCCCGAGCCCGTGGGTCCTGTGACCAGCACAATGCCGCGCGGCTGGTCGGCGAGCTCGGCAAAAATTTTCGGTGCTTTCAAATCGTCCAGCGAGAGGATTTTCGATGGAATGGTACGCATCACGGCACCCGCGCCGCGGTTTTGCACGAAGGCATTGACGCGAAAGCGCGCGAGATTGGGCACGGCGAAAGAAAAGTCGCACTCCAGGTTTTCTTCATAGACCTTGCGTTGACCGTCGTTCATGATGTCATAAATCATGCTGTGCACTTCTTTGTGCTCCATGGGCGGCAGATTGATGCGCCGCACATCGCCATGCACTCGGATCATCGGCGGCAGGCCGGCGGAGAGGTGCAAGTCAGAGGCATTGTTTTTCACGACAAAGGTCAATAGCTCGGTAATGTCCATAAGGTAGGTTTCCTGGGTTTCCTGTCTGAGGGCTGCGGTATACTTTCAGGGCGTTATATGACAACAATCCCAACCAACTTGCAAGCAGTTCGCAACCGTATCGCAGCCGCGTGTACGAATTCGGGGCGGCCTGCCGATGCTGTTCAGATACTGGCGGTATCCAAAACCTGGCCTCTTGCCAGTGTGCTGGAAGCGGCAGGCTGTGGTCAACGCGCCTTTGGCGAGAACTATGTGCAAGAAGGCGTTGAAAAAGTGGCGGCGCTGGCTGGCTTGAATCCGGCTTTATCATTGGCGTGGCATTTTATTGGCCCCTTGCAAAGCAATAAAACACGGCTGGTGGCGGAGAACTTTTCATGGGTGCAGTCGGTAGACCGCTTGAAAATTGCCGAACGTCTGGCTGTGCAACGCCCATTGGATTTGCCGCCTTTGCAGGTGTGCATTCAAGTGAATGTCTCTGGCGAGGCGACAAAAAGTGGTTGTGCGCCGGCCGAGCTGCCTTTCCTGGCGCAGCGCGTGGCCACCTTGCCGGGTTTATGCTTGCGTGGTCTGATGGCAATACCTGAACCTACCGAGGATGTTGATTTACAGTTGCAACGCTTTCACCAAGTGCGGCTTTTATTTGATGGGCTCAAGCGCAATGGCTTGGCGGTGGATACGCTCTCCATGGGCATGTCGCATGATCTGGAAGCGGCGATCCAAGCCGGGGCGACGATGGTACGCGTGGGGACGGCCATTTTTGGCGCGCGTGAATAGCGGTTTGCGTGAGGCCTTATCAAACATGGATCAGTGCAATGGACAGATTACGGAACATTAACGGACAACGGAAGGCACCATGAAAATAACATTTATCGGGGGTGGCAACATGGCCACGGCTTTGCTGGGCGGCATGATCAAAAAAGGGTATGCGGCTGCGGCCATGCAGGTGGTGGAGCCTGTGGCGGCTACGCGTGAGCGGATTGCGGAAACCTTTGGCGTGCGTACGACGGACGCCGTGGATGCCGCCGCCCTGCATTGCGATGTGCTGGTGTTGGCGGTGAAGCCGCAGCAAATGAAAGCCGCCGTGGCGGGCTTGGCGGGCAAGCTGACAACGCAGGTGGTGTTGAGCATTGCCGCCGGTTTGCGTGTGGCGGATATGGCGGCCTGGCTGGGTTACAGCAAAATTGTGCGCGCCATGCCCAATACGCCGGCCTTGATCGGCTTAGGCATGACCGGGTTATTTGCCGACCCCAGCGTGAATCATGATGAACGCGGGCAAACGGAAAAAATTCTGCAAGCCGTGGGTTTGACGGTATGGGTGGCCAATGAAGCGCAAATTGATGTGGTCACCGCCATTTCAGGCAGCGGGCCGGCCTATGTGTTTTATTTTATCGAGGCGATTGAATCAGCGGCGCGCGGTTTGGGCCTGGATGCGGCTGCCGCGCGGCAGCTCACGGTGCAAACCTTTGTCGGTGCGGCGCAGTTGGCGGCCAACAGCAGTGAAGATGTCGCCACCTTGCGCGAGCGGGTAACGTCCAAGGGCGGCACGACCGAAGCTGCGCTCAACACGTTCACCGCGCAAGGCGTGGCCGCAGGCATTGAACAGGGCGTTAAGGCCGCCAACGCTCGCGGGCGCGAGCTGGGCGAGTTGTTCGGCCAGTGATTTTTTTCAGAACCGTCATTCCGGGATAACCATACCATGCTGATGCAACTCTTGATGTTTTTGGTGGATTCGGCCGCTGGTTTTTTGTCGCTGGCTTTCCTGCTGCGTTTTATTCTGCAATGGGTTAAAGCGCCGTTCCGTAATCCGTTCGGGCAATTTGTCATTGCCGTGACGGACTGGGCGGTGCGCCCGCTGCGGCGCGTGCTGCCGGGTTTGTTTGGCCTGGATATGGCGAGCCTTTTTGCTGCCTGGTTGGTGCAGGGGATGGGCATTGGTTTAGCGGTGGGTCTCAATGCAGGGCTGAATAGCCAGGGAGAGATGATTGCCGCCGTGTCGCCAACGCCGACTTTTATGCTGGTGTTGATGGTGGCGATGCTGGCAGTCATTGCGCTGGCCAAGATGGCGTGTTATGTGCTGCTGGTCGCCGTGCTGGTCTCGGCGATTTTGTCCTGGGTCAATCCGCATGCGCCGTTGGCGGATGTGATCAATGCCGTGAGCTATCCCGTATTAAAACCCTTTCGGCGCTGGATACCTCCGCTGGGCGGGGTGGATCTGTCACCTCTGGCATTGCTGCTCTTGCTGCAAATGTTCATGATGATCCTGGATCGCCTGCGCTGGGTGGTTTTGGCCGGATGAGGGGCGGGGATGGACTGGTTACAGGCGGATGCCGAGGGCGTCAAACTCCGGTTGCATATTCAGCCGGGGGCGAAAAAAACGGCGGTCGCGGGTTTCTATGGGGATGCGCTGAAAATTCGCCTGCACGCACCACCCGTCGATGGCCAGGCCAATGCGGAGTTGATCGCCTTTCTGGCGCAGCGCCTGGGGGTGGCCAAAGCGGCGATCACCATCCTGTCGGGCGCTTCCTCGCGCGCCAAGCGCGTGCAGGTGGCCGGTGTGAGCCTTGCGACGGCTTTGGCGAAGTTGGAGGCCGCTGAGTAACGGCTTGTTGCAGAAATTGCCTCGGGATTTCTCTCACCTGCTGCCGGTATACGCCAGATACCCGTCAATGAGCGTGTAACGCACTTGGCCTGGCAGCGCCAGGTCAAGGAAGGGCGTGTTTTTGCCCTGGCTTTTGAGGTTGTTGCGGTTCACCAGGAAGGTCGCGGCTGGGTCAAAGACGCAGATATTCGCCGCCACGCCGGGTGCGATGCGACCGGCCTCAACGCCCATGATGCGTGCCGGATCCGAAGTGATGCGCGCCAGGGCAGTTACCAGGGGCAGGCGCATTTCTTCTGCCCACTTCAAGGTCAGCGGCAGTAACAGCTCCAGGCCCGTGGCGCCGATGTCCGCTTCGCCAAACGGCATTTGTTTGCCATCGTCATCCACCGGCGTGTGGTCGGAACACAGCGCCGTGATGGCGCCGGAAGCGAGACCTGCGCGCAGCGCATCGCGGTCGCGCTGGTCGCGCAAGGGCGGGTCAAGCCGGGCGTGGGCGTTAAAAAAGCCAATGTCGTGGTCGCATAAATGCAGGTAATGCACGGCCGTGTCACAGGTCACGGCGAGGCCGGATGCGCGCGCGGCGGTGATCATGTCCACCCCGGCGGCGGAAGAAATGCGCGTTACATGCAGGCGTACGCCGGTTTCGCGCGCTAATTGCAACAGCGTGGCCAGGGCAATGGTTTCTGCGGCCACGGGAATGCCTGCCAGCCCCAAGCGGGCAGCGACTTCGCCGTCGTGGGCGACGCCCAGCTTGGACAGAAAAGGGTCTTGCGCTTGCAACCATACCGGAAAACCGAACGTGGCGGCATATTGCATGGCGTGCAGCAAGACTTGCGTGTCGATGATGGCTTGATTGGCCTGACCAAAGGCTACGCAACCGGCTTCGCTCAATTCGGCCATCTCGGTCAATTTTTTTCCTGCCAGCTGGGTGGTGAGTGCGCCAATGGGGTGCACGTGGGCAAACCCGGGCAGGCGGGCGCGATGGGTGAGCATTTCCACCAGCCCGGGTTCATCCAGCACCGGATCGGTGTCCGGCGGGCAGGCCAGGCGGGTGACGCCGCCTGCGGCAGCGGCCGCCATTTCGGATTCGAGCGTGGCTTTGTATTCAAAACCGGGTTCCCTTAAGCGGGCGGAAAGATCAATCAAACCCGGGCAGACGATACAGCCGGTGGCGTCAAGCACTTGGTCGGCCTTAAAGCCGTCCGGCGCCGTCCCGCCAGCGCCGACTATTTTCCCTGCACTGATGAATACGTCGGCCATTTGGTCAGTGTTGCTGGCGGGGTCAATCAGGCGGCCGTTCTGGATGTGAATGTCCATATCAGGCACCTGCCAGCATCGCCATCACGGCCATGCGCACGGCAATTCCAAAAGTGACTTGCGGCAGGATCACCGCCTGCCCGCCATCGGCCACCGCTGAATCAATTTCGACGCCACGGTTCATCGGCCCCGGGTGCATGACGATAGCAGCGGGCTTGGCGAGCATCAGCTTGTCGGGCGTTAAGCCGTAGGACTTGAAATACTCCTGCGTGCTGGGCAACAGGGCGCCTTGCATGCGCTCATTTTGCAGGCGCAGCATCATGACCACATCCACGCCGCGCAGGCCTTCTTTCATGTCGTGAAACACCTGCACGCCCATGCGTTCTATGCCTGTGGGCAGGAGCGTTTTGGGGCCGATGACGCGCACTTCCGGCACCCCCAGGGTGGTCAAGGCGTGAATCTGGCTGCGCGCCACGCGCGAGTGCAGCACGTCGCCCACAATGGCCACGGTGAGCTGGGTGAAATCCTGTTTGTAATGCCGGATGGTGTACATGTCGAGCAGCCCCTGCGTGGGATGCGCGTGGCGGCCGTCACCGGCGTTGATGATGTGGATGTGATCCTGCCCTGTCGCGGCCAGATGTTGCGCCAGAAGATAAGGTGCGCCGCTGGCGGCATGGCGCACCACGAACATGTCGGCTTGCATGGCGGCTAGATTGTCAGCCGTATCGATCAGGGTTTCGCCTTTGGTCGCCGAGGAGGTATTGATGTTGAGGTTGATGACGTCGGCCGAAAGGCGCTTGGCGGCAATTTCGAAGGTGGTGCGGGTGCGGGTGGAATTCTCGAAAAACAGGTTGAAAATGCTTTTGCCGCGCAACAGGGGCACTTTTTTTACTTCGCGTTCGGCGACTTCAGTAAAGGGCACCGCGGTATCGAGGATGCGCGTGAGCATTTCGCGCGAGAGCCCGTCGGTGCTGAGCAGGTGATTCAACTCGCCATGGCGGTTGAGCTGGGGGTTGCGGTGGTTGAAGGGGGTGCTGGTCATGGCAATTTGATCATGGTCGGGTTACTTTGATTCAAGCAGATGTTAGCGTGAAACAACGCCATTTGATGCCGGGCCACGCCGCTCGCGCAGCGAGCCAGGCAGTCTCCTCTCCTGTGCGGGGGCGGACCTGGACGCGGTCTTTCGCGTGTTTCATCAGCGGGTGGCATTTACTTACCATGGGCGTTAGTAGCCGTTTTAGCCTGCGGTTCAGTCAGACGCTTCTTGCACGGCCGTTGAGCGGACAGTGAGTTGAAAATTCAGTGTGCCATCGTCCCGGCGCTCCAAGGTGAGCATTTGTTCCGCCGGGAGTTCTACGGTGTGCGCGCAATAGGTAGCGGCAATCGGCAATTCGCGTCCGCCACGGTCAACCAGTACGGCGAGTTCGATTTTTTCCGGGCGGCCGTAATCGAAAATTTCGTTCATCGCAGCACGTATGGTACGGCCGGTATAGAGCACATCATCGACGATGATGAGGTGCGCGCCTTCGGTAGCAAAAGGCAGGTGCGACTTGCCGCCACCGGGATGCAAGCCGCGCTGGCTGTAGTCGTCGCGATAAAACGAGACATCAATTTCGCCAAGACTGGTTTTTAAACCCAGCAAGCTGTGCAGGCGGGCGGCCACCCAGGCGCCGCCGGTGTGAATGCCGACCAGCAGGGTGCGGTGAGGGTCGATTTGCGCGCGTATTTGATCGGCGAGCATTTGGCAGAGTGACTCGGCCTTGGGTGTTGCTGTCGGTGTCACTGTGTTCATCGCGTTCATGTCAGGTGGGCGTGCGTGGCATGGCTGTCCAGCCAGCTTTGCAAGATGATGCGCGCAGCTTCCGCATCGAGGTTGTTTTTTCTCTCCTGCCATGAAAAAAGTCGGCGCTGGTGGGACGGCGCGATGGAACCGTTCGTGCCATCACGCAGGGTGGTATCGGCTTCGGCCGAGCTAAAGCGCTCATCGACTTCCTCCACAGGCAGGCCAAAACGGCCGCGCAGCTGGTTGGCAAAGCGCCTGCAGCGTGCCGTCATGTCGTGCTCACGGCCGTCCTCATGGCGCGGGCTGCCCACGATCAGGCGCGTAGGCTGCCATTCCTTGATCAGCAGGGCGATGGCCGCAAAGCGCTGGGCATTGTCTTCAAACGCAATGCAGGTGAGCGCACGCGCCTGCCCTAGGCGTAATTCGCCCATGGCCACACCAATGCGCCGCAAGCCAAAGTCAAAGGCCAGCAAGGTTTCATCAGCCAGGGGTGGCAATGCAGGCATGATTGAAGCTTCAGGCATGCCCGGCCACATCAGACAAATTGGCGAAATCAACGCCCAGTAACCCCATGGCGGCGGTCAGGCGCGATTCACTGGGCACATCGAACAAAATGTGTGGTGTGGCTTCCACGGTCAGCCAGGTGTTTTGGGCGAGTTCCCATTCGAGCTGGCCGGCTGTCCAGCCCGCATAGCCCAGCGTGACGAGGACATCGCCAGGTTCGCCCGTGTCGCCCATGGCATGCAGGATGTCGCGCGAGCTGGTCAGCGCAATGTCGTCCGTGACGCGCAGCGTGCTTTGCCAGCGCTGGCCTGTGCGATGCAGGACAAAGCCGCGGTCGGTTTGCACGGGGCCGCCTTCATGCACTGGCAAATTGGCAAACCGCAGGCTGGGCAAGCCTGCGTTAAGCGGAATCGCGACGCGGGAGAATAGTTCGCCCAGCCGGATATCCATCGGCCGGTTAATGATGATGCCCACAGCACCTTCTGCGTTGTGTTCGCAAATGTAGATGAGCGTGCGGGCAAAATTGGGGTCGTCCATGGCGGGCATGGCGATCAGAAAATGGTTTACAAGACAGGTCGTTTCCATAACAGTGGGGCGTATTGTAATCTGCTGCGCTGTCTCCGTCGCTTTCATGCGCGGAGACAGCGCCATGTATTGCATCATGTATTGCGCTATTTTCTGGCGGCTTGCCCAAAAATGCTTTTGGGCGCTGGTCTTCAGTTGCCCTTCATTTTCTTTTGGTGAGCATCCAGCATGTCTTCCGCGCTTGTTTGGTTTCGTCGTGATTTACGTGTGGAAGATCATGCAGCGCTCTTTCACGCCTTAAAGGCGCACGACGCGGTGTATTGCGTGTTTGTTTTTGATCCCCGCATTTTGCATAAGCTGCCGCGCGCTGATCGACGCGTGGAGTTTATCCTGCGCGCAGTGGAGGAATTGGCCGCTGCCTTGCATGCGGCGGGTGGCGAGCTGATCGTTTTGCATGGCGATCCCGTCGCTGCGGTCCCCGCATTGGCGGCAACCTTGGGCGTGAGTGCCGTGTATGCCAACAGGGATTACGAACCTGCGGCACGTGCGCGCGATGCGGCGGTAAAAAATTCGCTCAGCACGGCGGAAGGCATGCAGCCGATAGCATTTCTAAGCGTTAAAGACCAAGTGATCTTTGACTGCGATGAAATTCTTACCCGGCAAGGCACGCCGTTTTCAATATTCACGCCATATAAAACGGCCTGGTTACAACGCGTCACCGCTTTTGATTTGCAGGCTTATCCGGTGGCGCATTATCTAAATCATCTGGCCGCAGCACCAGCGGATTTGCTCGCTACTCTTGGCGAGAATGGAGCCGGGCAAAAAACCGGACAGGGCGTGATTCATTACCCAGCCTCGCCAACCCTGGAACAATTAGGGTTTGCGGCAACGAATCTCTCAAGCCTGGGCATTCCAACGGGCATGCAAGGCGCGCGCAGTTTGTTTCTGGCCTTTACTGAGCGCATTGATCATTACGCCAGCGATCGCGACTTTCCTGCGGTCAATGCCACTTCAGGCCTGTCGCCCCATCTGCGCTTTGGCACTGTCTCGATCAGGCAGTTGGCCCGCTATGCCCATGCTGAATCAGGCCGGGGTGCGGCAACGTGGTTGTCTGAATTGATCTGGCGTGATTTTTACCAAATGATCTTGTGGCATGCGCCGCATGTGGTGACAACAGCGTACAAGCCCGCGATGAATGCGCTGGCGTGGGATGACGCGCCTGAATTGTTAACGGCTTGGCAACTGGGCAGAACAGGCTATCCCTTGGTGGATGCGGCGATGCGCCAACTCTTGCAAACCGGCTTGATGCACAATCGTTTGCGCCTGTTGACCGCTTCCTTTTTGACCAAGGATTTAGGGATTGACTGGCGTTTGGGTGATGCTTGGTTCGCTGGGCATTTGCTGGATTACGACCTGGCTGCGAACAATGGCGGCTGGCAATGGGCGGCATCAACGGGGTGTGATGCGCAACCCTGGTTTCGCATTTTTAATCCGGTCACGCAGTCCGAGAAATTCGATCCGCAAGGCGTATTTATCCGGCGCTTTGTGCCGGAATTGGCCGCTGTGCCGACAAAATACATTCATGCGCCATGGAAAATGCCTGGCTCGCCAAGTGCGTCAGCACAACGGGATCCGCAACGGGACCTATTGGCTGCGGTTGATTCTGCGGTAGCGTTCCCTGAGGCAGGAAATTCAGGGAATTCAGGGAATTATCCACCACCTGTCGTTGATCATGCCGTGGCGCGGGAACGTACATTGCAACGGTTTTCGCGGGTAAAAATGCAGGTTGAATGAATAGGTGGCCGCGCCGTTAGTGATTGCGTGGCCAGCAAGTGCATTATCCTAACGCCCATGGCCTGGGCTACCGCCCAGCGATGATGGAACACGGAAAAAACGGCAGAAAACCGGCAGAAAACCGGCAGAAAGGCCCGCCCCGCCGCGAGGCGAGACACGGCCGGCTTTGCACAGCCGACCGGCTACGGCGGTGCAACGCAGGCGGCGCGAATTCCCGCCTCGCCCCCGCTTGGGGGCGGTGGGCACCTTGCTCGCTACGCCCGACAATTGAAGTGGCGCGCAGATTAAAGTATTTCGCGAGATTGTTTCACGTTAACCAGGAGGTGGCGGCATGGAGCATCAGCATATCCGTATAGCATTAAAACAAGGTTTGTTGGACAGTCTTTCTTCCGCTTGTCATCGAGCGGCGTTGTTATTGGTTGCACTGGCCACGTTTGTTATCGCCATGGCGATGATGTCTGCGCCAGCGCAAGCCGCTGAGGTGCCAAAAACAGGCGAGCTTGCGCCCGCAGTTACGTTGCCCGACCAGGATGGAAAATTGTGGCGTTTGGATGCGATGCGGGGGAAATGGGTCGTGCTGTATTTTTATCCTAAGGACGACACGCCAGGCTGCACCCAGGAAGCTTGCCAGTTTCGTGATGATTGGCAGCAACTGGCCGCTTTGGGTGCGCAGATTGTGGGGGTGAGCGTGGATGATTCAACCTCGCACAAAAAATTTGCGGCGAAATATCATCTGCCTTTCCCCTTGCTGGCGGATGAATCAGCAAGTGTTGCGCGCAGTTATGGCGCGGTGTCCGATTTGCTTGTGGTGAAGTACGCCAAACGCTATACGTTTTTAATTGATCCGCAAGGCAAAATTGCAAAAACGTATGTGCAGGTCGACACTTCGCGCCATTCCAAAGAAGTGGTGGGAGATTTGAAGCGCTTAAAGAAATGACCTGATGAAAAACCACGGTGCGATGTATTGCCTACCGTGGTTTTTTGCGGTGTGTGGCTGGATGGCGGCTTATTTTTTCAGGTTGTCGCGAATTTCACGCAGCAACAAAATATCTTCCGGTGTTACGGCGGGGGCTGGCTCGGGTGCGGAGCCTTTTAAGCGGTTGACGATCTTGACCATCTGAAAAATCACAAAGGAGAGGATGAGAAAGTTTAATGAAATGGTCAGGAAGTTGCCGTAGGCCAAAAGCGATGCGCCCGCCTTGGTGAGTGACTCATAAGTCGCCGGGCCTGCCAGTGCCTTGGCGGGCGGTGAGAGTTGAAAATACATTTCGGTGAAGTTCACATTGCCAATCAATTTGCCAATCAAGGGCATGATGATGTCTTTAACGAGCGAGTCGACAATTTTTCCAAAAGCGCCGCCTATGATGACACCGACCGCCAAATCAAGCACATTGCCCTTGATGGCAAAATCACGAAACTCTTGCACCATGCCCATGAAAATATCCTCAGGTTCTGCAACAGGTTAAAGTAGCCATTTTTGCCTTGGAATAATATACAGCAGCATATTTGTTTGTGCTTTATTCGCTTATTACACAGAAAAGAGGTCACCATGAAACCTAGCGTTCTTGTTACCCGTCACTTTTTTCCTGAACTGGTTACCCGCTTGCAGGAATACTTTGAGGTGGATAATCACGACAGCAATGAGGGATTGCCGCCAGAAGAATTAAAAGCGCGGCTAAAAGATAAGGCAGGCTTATTGCTCTCGGTAGCCGACCCTTTGCCAGCGGAAACCATTGCCGAAGCACGCGCATTAAAAGCGGTGTGCAACGTGGGCGTGGGCTATAACAACATTGATGTGGTCGCTTGCACCAAGGCGGGCATTATGGTGACCAACACCCCGGATGTGTTAACCGAAACCACGGCCGATTTGGCCTGGGCTTTGTTGATGGCTGCGGCACGGCGCTTGCCGATGGCCGAGCGCTGGCTGCGCGAAGGGCAGTGGGGCGCCTGGCGTTATGACTTATGGCTGGGCACGGACGTGCATGGCGCCACCTTGGGCATTATTGGCATGGGGCGCATAGGCCAAGCGCTGGCGCGGCGTGCCACGGGGTTTGGCATGAAGACGATCTATCACAATCGTACGCCTTTGGCCGCTGATGTTGAGGCAAAATATCAAGCCAGCTGGGTGGAAAAGAACGCCCTGCTACGCGAGGCGGATTTTGTCGTGCTGCTGCTGCCGTATTCGCCTGCCGTGCATCACTACATTGGCGCCGCCGAGTTAGGCCTGATGAAGCCCACGGCGCATCTGATCAACGTGGCGCGCGGCGGGATTGTGGATGATGCGGCCTTGATTACGGCGTTGCGCGAGCACCGACTTTGTGGCGCAGGCGTTGATGTGTTTGAAGGCGAGCCAAAGTTCAATCCGGACTTCCTGAGCCTGGATAACGTGGTACTCACGCCGCATATCGGCTCCGCTTCACGGCAAGCGCGCATGGCCATGGGCATGCGCGCCGTGGATAACTTGATTGCGGCGTTGACTGGCGCGCGGCCGGGAGACTGCGTTAACCCTGACGTATTGGCGTAGCCGTATTGAACCCGGAAACCGCCGTTTCCCGCTTCCAATGCCGTAGAACCGCTGATGAATGCTGAGAACTTTTCCCCTGTTGCGACCCTCACCTGCCGGGTGATTCCGCTACGCGTCCAACGGCGTTTTTCGTCCTGAATATCCGGTTTGGATATTCAGGACGAAAAAAGGGCGCTCTCCGTAAGCGCCCTTGGTTTGTTGCTGCAGCTTAATGCGTTGAATCAGCTTAGTCGTGATAAGCCACTTCACCGTGTGACGTAATATCCAGGCCTTCACGCTCTTCGTCTTCCGAGACACGCAGGCCGACTATGATGTCAGCGATCTTGAAGGCGATGAATGCGGACACGGCAGTCCAGACCACGGTCAAGCCGACGGCTTTGGCCTGGATGAGGACTTGATCCAGGATGCTGCCATAACCTGCCTGCATGTCGAACCAGTTGTTGTAAAAGCCAGGGCCGCCAAGGCTGGGGGCATTGAATACGCCCGTCATGAGGGCACCGAAAATGCCGCCCAGCGCATGCACACCGAAGACATCCAGCGCATCGTCCGCTTTGAGCATTTTCTTCAAGCCCGTCACACCCCAGAAGCACAAGGGGCCAACCAAAAAGCCGATGGCAAATGCGCCGGGAATGCCGACGTTGCCGGCTGCTGGGGTGATGGCCACCAGGCCTGCAACCGCACCGGATGCTGCGCCCAGCATGGACGGTTTGCCTTTGATGAGCCACTCGGTAAAGACCCAGGACAACACGGCACAAGCCGTTGCCAGGAAGGTGTTCATGAAGGCCAGGGCAGCGGAACCGTTCGCTTCCAAAGCGGAACCTGCATTGAAGCCAAACCAGCCAAACCACAGCATGGAAGCGCCAATCATGGTCATGGTCAGGCTGTGCGGCGACATTGCTTCCTTGCCAAAACCGATGCGTTTGCCGAGCATGTAAGCGCCTACCAAGCCCGCAACACCGGCATTGATGTGTACGACAGTACCACCGGCAAAGTCCAGCGCGCCCCACTGCCAGAGCAAACCGGCCTTGGCGTTCATCGCATCCACCACATTGGCGGCGGTATAGGCATCAGGCCCCATCCAGAACCAGACCATGTGCGCTACGGGGATGTAGCTGAGGGTGAACCAGATCACGGAGAAAATCAGGATAGCTGAAAATTTGACGCGTTCTACGAGCGAGCCGAAAATCAAACACAGGGTGATGGCGGCGAACGTGGCCTGGAAGGCAACGAACACGATCTCGTACATGGGTGTGGCTTTGCTGAATGTTGCACCCAGCGCAAAGGTGCCGGTGGATGCGTCGAACAGGCCTTTGAGGAAGAGCCGGTCAAAGCCGCCGATAAACGCGTTGCCCTCAGTGAATGCCAGGCTATAGCCATACACGCACCACAGTACGGTAATGAGCGAGAACACCACAAAAACTTGCATCAACACGGAGAGCATGTTTTTGGAGCGTACCAGGCCGCCATAAAACAAGGCCAAGGCCGGCACCGACATCAGCAGCACCAGGGCTGTCGACATCATCATCCAGGCGGTATCGCCTTTATTTGGCACGAGTGCCGGGGTAGCGGCTGGCGTTTCAGCTGCGGTCGCGGCTACGGGTACGGCAGCAGGGGCAGCGGCCTCGGTTTTAACTTCGGCGCTGGTTGCTGGCGAGGCAGGCTCTTCAGCCCACGCGATGCTGCCGCTGCCTGTGGCGCCAAGAGCGCAAGCGGCGAGCAGGATGGCAAGTAGTTTCTTCATGGCATTCCCCTTAAAGCGCAGCCTCACCGGTTTCACCGGTGCGGATACGGATAACTTGTTCCAAGGTGTAGACGAAAATCTTGCCGTCACCGATTTTGCCGGTACGCGCCGACTTTTCCAGGGCTTCGACAACTTGATCAACGATGGCATCGCTAACGGCGGCTTCTACTTTGACCTTGGGCAGAAAGTCGACCACATATTCCGCGCCGCGATACAGCTCGGTGTGGCCTTTTTGCCGTCCAAAGCCTTTAACTTCGGTGACCGTGATGCCTTGTACGCCAACGGTGGCCAAGGCTTCACGCACTTCATCAAGCTTGAATGGCTTGATGATGGCAGTGATAAGTTTCATGATGGATCCTTTTTGAGGGTTTATAACCGGCTGTATGAAAATTACAGGCTCTTGGAAAAGGTGAGGACAACCCGACCTTTGCCCAGGTCACGATTATTCAAGTTGCAATAGACCGGCGTGGTGTCACCGCAAGACTTGGCATTGGTGTCCGAGTAGTACAAGCCAACGGTGCCCAGACCCACGTCCTTGGTGGCGCCAATTTTGTAGTCCGTGTAGGAGGCATCGCTAAAGTCCTTGATTTTTTGATGGCCTACGTGGCCGGAAACGCCCCAGCCGCTGCCCAAGTCGTATGTTCCCGTCAGGTCTACATAGCCACTGTTGCGTGTATCGCCCCCTGTTGCGCTATTGAAGCCAAAAATATGGCTGGATACAACATGGGAGTATTTCAGCGTCAGCCATTTCCAGCCGATTGCGCCATACACTTCGGTGGTATCCGGTTTGGTCGTATTGGCCGGGAAGTTGGATACAGGGTAAACGTAGGAGAGCACGCCGATATCGTAGTTCCAATCGCCACCGGCAAAGGTGTTTTTGTAGCCGCCATAGACATCCATTTCGATGCTGGCAGTTGTACCAGGCAGGCCATCGCTGATCCAGGAGATGTTGGAGCCCCACACGCCAAGATAAAAGCCGCTTGAGTGGACAAAGTCGAAACCGCCCTGGATGGCTGGTTTGCCGGCCGTTTGTTCAATGCCGCGATAAATATACTCGGATGCAAGCGTGACATTGCCTGTGAATGTGTAGGGCGCATCGCCAGCAATGGCCAGCATGGGGAGGGAGAAAACACTGGCGGCAGCGGCGATAGTCATGATTTTTTTCATGGTCAAGCTCCTAAAAGTTGATAACGGATTAAAAAGCAAATGGATTTAAGCGAAGATCGTGCCATCTTGAAATTATTAAAATTTATCAGTGACTAAGCGGGGTATTTGAGTTTCTTTTAGCGATATGCTGTGTGGTAATGCACTGCAATGATGTGTAACAAATTGTTGATGCACCATGCGGGTGCGCTATCTGTTTATGCTGTATTTGTACCCATATTTATTGTTGAATCCGCCGGTTATGGGTATCTCTGCGTTCTGTTTTGTTGTGGCGTCAAACACGCCTGTATGCGATAAAAATCCCATGCTAGACTTGCCGGACATCAACGCTCATCATTCCGATGAGCCGCCCCGAACCATGAAATCCGTCAACCGCATTGCACCAAGGGCTGGCAAGTAAAAGCCCGCTCATCCTTCCCTCACGGGGAGGCTACGTTATGGCCCGCTGCGCTCAGTGTCGTTGCGCTCAGTGCCGCTGCGCTCGGTGATTACACAGCGCACTTGCCCAAGTATTTCACGTTAAGGAAAACCACCATGCTCAACCCAAAAATTCTTGAAGAAGTCTCGACAAAATTTGCTGCTGCCATGGCGGCTTCGCCTTTGGGAGATATGGAAAAAAACGCTCGTGCGGTGTTGATGAGCGTGTTTGCCAAACTGGATTTAGTCACGCGTGAAGAGTTTGACGTGCAGCGCGACTTATTGATGCGGGCTTGCGAAAAGCTCGCCCAACTGGAGGCGCGGGTGGCTGAATTAGCGGCTGAACGCAAAATACCCCTACCGTCAGCACAACAAACAACCCCTCAGCCCGCGTCGAACTAACGCCCATGGCGCCGATAATCCGTCCCGAATCATGAAATCCATCCTGCAGCGCGCATGCCCGCTCCGCTCCCTCGCGGGGGGGCTTTTTGGCTTGCAACGCCCGGTTATTACTCCGCGCGCTTGCCAACGTATTTCACGCCGATACCCATGGCGTTAGCGACGCTGCGCTCGCGGGCGCTGGCTGGTTTATCCGCACCGGACGTCACGGTTGAAGTTCATCTCACCGGGGGCTTGCCGAGCTTTGCGCTGGTCGGCTTGCCGGACACGGAAGTGAAGGAGGCGCGCGACCGCGTGCGCGCGGCGATTTTAAATAGCGGGTTTGAGTTTCCGCAGCGGCGCATTACTGTGAATCTTGCCCCGGCGGATTTGCCCAAAGAGTCCGGCCGTTTTGATTTGCCCATCGCGCTGGGTATCGTGATTGCCTCGGGGCAGTTAAAAGCCCCTGACCTGGATGATTACGAATTCGCGGGCGAATTGGCGTTGTCCGGGGCGGTGCGGCCGATTCGCGGCGCCTTGGCCATGTGTGCGGCGATAAATACTGCCACCAGCACGGCGGGATCAGCCGCAACGACAGCCGCAGAAACAACGACAGGAAATGTCGCAGCCACAGGAGCGGTTGCAACAGCCGGAACTGCAACTCAGCGTGCGTTTATTTTGCCGACTGACAGTGCGCCTGAGGCGGCCTTGATTCGTGGCATGACGATTCTGCCTGCCAGCAGTCTGTTGCAAGTGTGTGCACACTTGGCAGGCCGCGAGCTGATCGCGCCTTACGCCGTCTCGCCAGCGCCGACTTTTTTTGCTTATCCCGATCTGGCCGATGTGAAAGGTCAGGCGCCGGCCAAGCGTGCGCTGGAAGTGGCCGCCGCCGGTGGGCATAGTCTGTTGATGAGCGGTCCGCCTGGCGCGGGGAAATCCATGCTCGCCCAGCGCTTGCCAGGCTTGCTGCCCGCCATGACGGATGCAGAAGCCTTGGCTGCTGCTGCCGTGTATTCGTTAGCGGGCACTTTCAAGCTTGAACACTGGGGGCGGCGCGCGTTTCGTTCGCCACATCATTCAGCGTCCACCGCCGCGCTGGTGGGCGGCGGCAGTGTGCCGCGTCCGGGTGAGATTTCGCTGGCGCATAACGGCACCTTGTTTTTGGACGAATTGCCCGAGTTTCAGCGCGGCGTGCTCGAAGCCCTGCGCGAGCCGCTGGAAACGGGCCTGATCCATATCGCGCGTGCCGGTCGGCGGGCGGAATTTCCGGCGCGCTTTCAACTGGTGGCGGCGATGAATCCTTGCCCTTGCGGCTGGCTTGGACACCCTGCCGGCAAATGCCGCTGTACGCCGGATCAGGTGTTGCGCTATCGCGGCAAGTTATCCGGCCCGTTGCTGGATCGCGTGGATTTGATGATAGACGTGCCAGCGATTGCCGAGGCGGAGCTGTCTTCCCGTGTTCCGGGCGAGTCATCCGCCATTGTGCGGGGGCGGGTGATGGCCGCGCGGGATCGGCAATTAGCCCGCCAAGGCAAGCCCAACGCACAGCTTGATGCGGCCGAAGTGAGTGCGCACGCCATGCCAGATGATGCAGGAGCCAAGTTGTTATCGCAAGCCATGGCGCGTCTGTCGTTGTCAGCACGCGCTTATCACCGGATTTTGAAAGTCGCCCGCAGCATCGCCGATCTGGCCGGTGTTGCGCACATTAACGCGGCGCATGTGGCCGAAGCCATCCACTATCGGCGCGGTTTGGCTGAATAGGGGAGACAGGCTTGCCTGCGGTTGAGCCTGGAACCCTCGGTTTTCCGCTTCCAATGCCGGTAAACCGCTGATGAATACTGCACTTTTCCTCTTTTGCGACCCTCACCTGTCGGGGGATTCCGCTACGCACCCGCTGGCACGTCCGTGCGGCCGTCCGGCTTTGTCGCTCCGCCTTGCGGGCATGCCGCCTGCGGCGGCGTCGCGTATTCCCGTCCGCTCTCATCCTTCCCTCGCGGGGATGCTTCTATCCGGCGCGCTTCGCCCGGTTATGACATAGCGCGTTTAGCCCAGGTATTTCGTTAAATTATTTTTTTGGTGCTTTAACTGCATGGCAGCCAACGGTGGTTTTGGTTTGATAGGCCTCTAGCGGACTGGGGCAATTCAATGGCGTCTCGGCAAGATTCGGGGCTTTGGCGCCTTTGCCTGCCTTGCAGCGGAAAGCGCCGAGGCGATCGGGCTTGCCGCTTAAGCTGTATCCCGGCGGACAGGCAGGCGCTGCTTTTTTCGCCGCGCCTTCAACGACTAGCGTTGCGGTCGCTTCGCCCATGCAATGGAAATAGGTGGTGATTTTTTTGCCTTCTGCCTTGATGGTGTAAGTGCCTGGGTTAGCGTAGCTTGTGGTGAGGGTGAGGGGAAACTTGGCATCTTTGCCATTGATTTTTATTTTTTGCGAATGGTCATCGCCAAATTCAACCGATAGCCCGCAACGATCCGGCGCTTCGCCTTCTGCGCTGACGGTGATATGAACCGGTTGCCCGACTTTGGCCGGGCTGGGTTCGATGCTGATCCTGCCTATGCCGCCTGTTGTCGCGTGAGCGCCGGACGCCGCGAGACTGAGCGTGACAGCACAGGCGAATGACAGCGCGCGGGCGGTGCAAACTGCCTGGTTAAATGTAAGCAGGCTAAACTTGGGTTTGATAATGGCTTGCATGGGGTGGCTCCTCATTGTTGAGTGGCCAAGCTTAACGTGTTTTGTTTTGATAGGGAACCGCATGAAACTCATACGTCCGTTAGGTCTGCTGGCAGGAATAGGGCTGGTGCTTTTGCTGCTCGCCGCCTTGGGGCTGTACATCCTCTTTGATGGCGAGAAAATCAAGGCGGAAATGACGCGCCAGGTAAAAGCCAAAACACAGCGCGAGTTAGTCATCAAAGACCCGCTGCAGCTATCGCTGTGGCCGAATGTCGGTGTGGTGCTGGGCAAAACGACCTTGTCTGAACCGGACAGCCCGCGTGAATTTTTGTCCTTGGATTCTGCACGCGTGTCAGTGGCCGTGATGCCCTTGCTGGTCAGGCAAGTGGTGGTCAATGGCATTGCGGCGGATGGCTTGCGGGTGACGGTGGTGAAGCGCCAGGATGGCACATTGAATACGGACGACTTGAGTCGGCTCGGGCGCCAGGAGACCGCTAAAGATGAAAAAGTCGGCTCTGGCAAGACGGCGATTCGCCTCTTGAAAGTTGCCGACATGGCGCTCACTGACGCCGATGTGGTCTGGCGGGATGAGCAAACGGGCCGCTCGCTCAGCCTCTCTGGGCTGAACCTGACGGCGGGTCCCGTGGCCTTGGATATGCAGCAGCAAACGCTGCTGCTGGATGCTGTCGTGTTCAAGAATAAACAATTCACCCAGCGGGATGAAAAAACCGGTGGTGTTACCCAGTTGAATGATGTGAGCATGGCCGCTCAGCATGTTGCGGCAGATGCGAGCAGGCAGACGTTGGCTGTGGATCAGCTGACCTTGCGCACCCAAGGGCAGTTGAATGATCAACGCTTCGCGCTTGATCTCGTTGCGCCGCAATTGAATTTCACCCCCCGCCGCGTGGCGGGCGAGACGATGCAACTCGCCTTGCGATTGACGGGCAGCGAGAGGCAGACGACAGCCAAGATGACGCTCTCTGGCTTGACGGGCACCTTGAGTCAGATGACTATTGCGCGCATGGCGTTGGATGCGGATTCAACCAGTCAGGCTACCGCGAGCGGGGCAACCGGGCTCAAGGTGAGTCTTGCTTCGCCGGTGAGCGCGAATCTCACCGAGCAAATTTTTATCCTGCCCAAAATGACCGGCACGCTCGCCATGAGCAGCCCTGGCATGCCGATGAAGAAAGTCGACGTGCCAATCAATGGGCGCGTCCAGTTGAACTGGAAAAAGAAAAATGCGGCTGTCGCGGTAGCGACGCAACTGGATGGGGCGCAAATTTTTCTGGATGCGCAAGCGATGCAATTTTCTCCCTTGGCTTTGCGTTTTAACGTACGGGCTGACCGCTTGAACGTGGATAAATACTTTCCGCTCAAGTCTGCGGTGGCAAGTGCAGGTGACAATAAAGAGGCTGGAGGCGCACCCGCTAAAGGTGGGCGATTGAACGCACCATTGGATTTTTCAGCCTTGCGCGGCGTGAACCTGCAAGGCGGGGTGCAGATTGCCTCGCTGCAAGTTAACCATCTCAAGTTCGCGCAGTTCCAGGCCAGCTTGAAAGCCGCCAATGACCGCTTGCTGGTCGCGCCATTACAAGCGAATCTGTATGGCGGCACGATGAATGGCAGTTTGGCGGTGAATGCGCAAGACAATAGCATCGCCCTGAAACAAAGCCTGGCCGGGGTACGGGTGCATCCCTTGCTGATGGATTTAGCCAATAAGGATTTACTCGTTGGTACGGGCAGCGTGATGCTTGATGTCACCGGGCGTGGCGTAAGCGTGGATGCGCTGAGAAAGTCGCTGGCGGGGTCAGCGTCCGTGGACTTGCGCGATGGCGCAGTCAAGGGCATTAACCTGGCGCAAAGCCTGCGTGACGTGAAGAGCGGGTTAGCGCTTGCACGGGGTTCTGCACCAGACGTGATACAGGCTTCACGCAAGGAGGAGAAAACGGATTTTTCTGCCCTGACGGCTTCTTTTCGCCTCAATAATGGGATTGCGCATAACAATGATTTATCGGTTTTATCGCCCTTCTTGCGCATCACGGGCGAGGGCGATATTGATATTGGCTTGAATCGAATCAACTACCTGGCCAAAGCCCGCGTGGTCAATACCAGCAGCGGCCAGGACGGCCGGGCGGTTGATCAAGTGGCCGGCGTGACAGTGCCAGTTCGCGTGACAGGACCCCTGGATAAAATCACCTGGAAGATTGAGTTTGCCCAAGCGGTGGGCGGTCTGCTCAAGGAAAAAACGCAAGCCCGCGTGGAAGAAAAAAAGCAGGAAATGAAGCAGCAAGTGGAAGAGAAAAAGCAGGAAATAAAGCAAAAACTCAATGATCAATTGCAAGAAAAACTAAAAGGACTGTTGGGCCGATGAATAGTGAGCAAAAAATGGACAGGATTTTTGCGGCCAATCGCGCCTGGGCTGACCGTGTATGTGCTGAGGATCCGGCATTTTTCGACAGACTGGCCAAATTGCAAGCCCCTGAGTACTTATGGATAGGTTGCTCGGATTCGCGCGTACCGGCCAACGAAATCACGGGTCTTTTGCCGGGGGAAGTGTTTGTGCATCGGAACATTGCCAATGTGGTGGTGCATACCGACTTGAACTGCCTCTCGGTCATCCAGTTTGCCATTGACGTGCTGCGCGTGCGCCACATCATGGTGGTCGGGCACTTTGGCTGCGGTGGCGTGCGTGCGGCCTTGACCAATGCGCGTGTGGGCTTGGCCGATAATTGGTTGCGGCATATTCAGGATGTGCGCGACAAGCATCAGGTCTTGCTGGAGGGCATTGCCGATGAAAACCTGCGCTGGGCATGCTTGTGTGAATTGAATGTACTGGAGCAAGCCGTCAATGTGGCGCGGACCACGATGGTACGCGATAGCTGGACGCGCGGGCAGGCGCTCACCGTACATGGCTGGATTTACGGCCTGAGCGATGGCTTATTGCGCGATACCGGTTTCATCGTGTCTGCCGCCGACGAGGTGGAGGCGCTGGCCGCGCAATCGTTAGCGGCACTGCAACAGAAGTACGGTGCCTGATTTATTGATCCGGCCAGAATATGTTTGCGGACTAAACGGGCTTGGGATGTCACCGTAGCGGATCAACCAGCCGATGTCGCCGTGTTTTCGTCGGCCAATGAATCGCGCGCCTGCAATGTACCACCGCTGCGGAGGCGTCCGATTTATCGCGCGATCGGCGGACTGCGGTTCCTTTGGCTTTGCGCAGGACGAACGGGCATCAAACATATTCTGGCCGGATCAATCGCACTGTAAAAAGTCGGTGTTGGCAAGACGGCGCGATGCTTGGGTGAGTGTGTTTCTGCCCGGCGTAGCGCCTGATGATTTTCTTCTGCACAGCAGGACGTCAGCTTAGCCTGCCGTCTAGCTGTGCTGCGGGTGATATTCCTCCACCCATAAAGCGAGATCCCGCTTCACTTCTTTTTCCTCGCGTGCGCTGCTGGCAAGCCAGGCATCCAGCGCGGCCAGCCATTTTTCGTCAGGCGCAGGACAGGCTTGGGCAATGCGCAGCTTGGGGTGCGGCGTGGGTAGCGTGGATTCATTATCCGCCAGCAGTTCTTCAAACAGTTTTTCGCCGGGGCGCAGGCCGGTAAATTCTATTTGGATGGCTTGCTCATCCAGGCCGGAGAGGCGGATCATGTCGCTCGCCAGATCGACAATCTTGACCGGCTCGCCCATGTCCAGCACAAAAATCTTGCCGCCTGTCTGCTCACCGCTGGCAAAGAGCCCTGCTTGCAACACCAGTTGTGCCGCCTCCGGGATGAGCATGAAGTAGCGGATGATGTCCGGGTGGGTGACGGTAATCGGCCCGCCACGGGCAATTTGCTCGCGAAAGAGCGGAATCACACTGCCCGACGAGCCCAGGACATTGCCAAAGCGCACCGCCACAAAGCGCGTGGATGCACTGGTTTGCAACGCCTGGCAAGCGCGCTCCGCCAGGCGTTTGCTTGCCCCCATGACGTTGGTCGGATTCACCGCTTTATCGGTTGAGATCAGCACGAATTCACTCGCTCCGCACTGGAGGGCAGCACGTGCGGCGTTCAATGTGCCGAGCACATTGTTGCGCACCGCTTGCCAGGCATTGGTGTTTTCCATCAATGGCACATGTTTGTAGGCGGCAGCATGAAAAACAATCTGCGGCCGATGCTGCATGAAAATCTCAAACAGCCGTGCGGCATCTTTCACGTCGCCAATCACATAGTGCATGCCTTGTGCTGGGGCAACGTGGGCGCCGGCAGAAAATTCTTGCGCCATTTGATACAAGGCGAATTCCGACTGATCGACAAAAATCAGCTGGCGCGGGGCAAAGCGCGCAATTTGGCGGCACAGCTCGCTACCAATAGAACCGCCAGCGCCGGTGACGAGCACGGTTTTTTGCTGCAGCCATTCGCGCAAGCCCGCCTCATCCAGCGCAACCGGGTCACGGCCCAGCAAGTCTTCGAGCGAGACGCGATGCAGTTGCGAAATGCTCAATTTGCCGGACAGCAAATCGTCCATGGCAGGCACGGTAAGCACCGTGAGCCCCGCCGCCGAGGCCAGTTCAGCCGCACGCCGGCGAACGGTGGCCGCAGCTTGCGGCATGGCGATGACGACATTTTTAACTTGCCGGGTAGCGGCAACGTTGGCAATCTCAGCTAGCGCACCCAATACCGCGACTTCGTTAATGCGGCGGCCGATCTTGCTTTGGTCGTCATCCAGAAACCCCACCACGCGCCAGGTACGGTTGCTGTGCAGGGCACGCAGCAAGTCCGCGCCTGCTGTGTCGGCACCCAGGATCAGCAAGGGCTCTTTGCCAATTTCGCTTACGCTGAGCAAGTGCCCATCTTTCCAGGAGCGATAGGCAAAGCGCGCGCCGCCCATTATCAACACCAGCAAAATCGGGTGCAGAATCAGCACCGAGCGCGGCACATCAATGAGCCTTTGCACCATGAATAACATCGGTGGCACCACCAGCGCGGCTAAGCCCACGGCCAGCAAAATCCGCCGCAGGTCAGGCAGGCTGGCAAAACGCCACATGCCGCGATACAGGCCGAAGCGGTAAAAGGCGATGGCATGCACCAGCACAACCCAAGGCAAGGTGGCCATTAACAGGCTGGGAAAATTCTGCGGCATGACAAAGTTATACCGCAGGGCAAAGGCGAGTACCCAAGCCAGGCTGACTGACGTCAAATCAAACCAGGCAACCAGGAACACGCGCACCTGCTTGAGCCGATTGCCGCCTTGCGGTGAGTGTGCGGAGCGTGCTGGAGTGGATGATTCGGGTTGGGCGTTCTGGTTTTTAGGCATAGGGTGGGTGAATCGTGGCTAAATTCATAACGTGAAAGGCTTGGCCAAGCGCGCTGTGCAATCACCGGGCGCCGCGCGCCGGATAGAAGCCTTGCCGCGAGGGAAGGATGGGCGGGCGGCAGGCCTTGATGTGGCCTTTCGCGTGCTTCATCATCAGCGGGTGGCATTTACCTACCATGAGCGTTAGTGCAACGAAGTGGATGGATTTCATGATTCGGGGCGGCTCATCGGAACTCTGTGCGTTAGAAGGCAGCAAGGAATTTAGCATGCCCATTTGCTTGCCGGCTGCGCGGTGCCCGCGCCAAGTGCTGAGCCGCTTGGTCATGCCACGTATAATCGCCAGGCTATGCGTATCCTTCTGGTTAAAATGTCATCCCTTGGTGATGTCATTCACAATTTGCCCGTGGTGACGGATGTGCACAATGCCTTGGCCAACGCGCAGATTGACTGGGTGGTGGAAGAGGGGTTTGCCGATATTCCAGCGCTGCATCCCGGTGTTGCGCGGGTCATTCCGATCTCGCTGCGGCGCTGGCGCAAGGCTTTATTGGCGAGAGACGCCTGGCAGGCGATGCGTGACTTTTACGCCGCCTTGCGCAGCACGCCTTATGATGCGGTTATCGACACCCAGGGGTTGTTAAAGAGCGCCCTGGTGGCGCGTCTGGCAAGATTATCCGGCTCGCCGGGTGTACCGCCCATCTTTCGTCCCCTGCGCGCGGGGTTTGATTTTGCCAGTGCGCGGGAACCTTTGGCGGCCTTGTTTTATAACTGTGCCCTGCCTGTCGCCCAAGGGCAGCACGCCGTGTTGCGTAACCGGCAGCTGGCCGCAGCAGCCTTGGGTTATACCGTCACGCCGCAGATGGGCGAGGAAAGTTATGGCATTGTTGCCCCGCCCATCCCTGCTCAATCATGGGTTGCGCCACGGGCGCAGGACAATACCGTTTTGTTGCTTACCGCCACCTCACGTGAGGATAAATTATGGCCAGAGCCGCACTGGCAGGATTTGGGTTGTGCTTTGGCCGCACGCGGTTTGCGGTGCTTGTTGCCCAGCGGTAACGCACAGGAACAGGCGCGCGCGCAGCGCTTGGCCCACCTTATTCCGGGCGCTGTGGCTTTGCCTTTATTGTCTTTGCGCGAGCTCGCCAGCTACTGTGGGGCAGCGCGGTTTGTGGTGGGCGTGGACACTGGGCTGGTGCATTTGGCCGCTGCTTTGGGCCGCCCGACCCTGGCCTTGTTTTGCGCGTCCAATCCGACCCTCACGGGCGTTTTGGCGGGTAACTGGGCCGTAAATCTGGGCGCGCCCGGTGCGCCGCCCACGCTGGCCGAAGTGCTCCGCAGCATCGAAGCCTGGATTTAAACAGGGGCATAAAAAGTGAGTCGGCAACGGTTTTTTTATACGCTGATTATTTTCCTGCTCTTGCCGTGGGCGGCGGTTTATCTGCTGTGGCGAGCCAGACGGCAACGTGCCTATTTGCGCCACTGGGACGAGCGCTGGGGCTTCTTCCCTGAGCGGACGGATGCCGCAAACCAGGCTCCCATGCTGCCTATCATTTGGCTGCATGCCGTCTCCGTTGGCGAGACGCGCGCTGTACAACCTTTGCTGACGGCTTTGCAGGCGCGTTACCCCAGGCACCGGTTTTTGCTGACGCACATGACGCCCACCGGGCGGGAGACGTCTGCGGCCTTGTTTGGCGACCAAGTGGAACATTGCTATCTGCCCTACGACACGCCGGGCGCGATGCGGCGTTTTTTGCGGCGTTATCGGCCCGGCATCGGCGTGATGATGGAAACGGAAATCTGGCCGAACCTCTTGGCCGAGTGTCGTGCGGCGGGTGTGCCGGTGTGTTTGCTGAACGCGCGCTTGTCTGTGCGTTCAGCCCGGCGCTATGCGCGCTGGCCACAGCTGGCGCGCGAGGCCATGCAGGCGTTTCGGCTGATCGGTGCGCAATCGGCAGAAGATGCTGCGCGCTTGTCCGCTTTAGGCGCACCGCTGGAGACTGCCAAGGTCCATGTTACGGGCAACATGAAATTCGATATTGAGCCGCCGCCAGCGCAGCTGGCGTTAGCGCAACGGTTGCGCGCGCGCATTGGCCAGCGCGCCGTGTGGCTCGCCGCCAGCACGCGGGAGGGTGAAGAAGCGCTGATTCTGGCGGCGTGGGCGAGGGCATTAAAGAACTATCGGATTTTGCCGGACAGGCAAAAAGTCGGCGCTGGCGAGACGGCGATAGGGCGGGGGCAGACAGGGGACAGCAACGATGGCAGCACCCATGAAAGAACTCCGCCGCTCTTGATCATCGTGCCGCGCCATCCGCAGCGCTTCGATGAGGTCGCGCGCCTGGTTGTGGCGCAAGGCTTGACGCTGCAACGGCGCAGTGAGGATCAAGCCGCGACAGGCAGCGCACTAACGACACCAGCGACACCAGCGACACCAACGACACCAATGGCACCATCGGTTTCACCGGCGACCCAGGTATGGTTAGGCGATAGCATGGGTGAGTTGTTTGCCTGGTACGCCACGGCGGATGTGGCGTTTATCGGCGGCAGCTTGAAAGATTATGGCAGCCAGAATTTGATCGAAGCTTGCGCTGTGGGGACACCTGTGCTGCTCGGACCGTCGACTTTCAATTTCGCTCAGGCGGCCAAAGAAGCGGTGGCTTGTGGTGCAGCGATCCCGATTCAAGACGCGGATGATTTAGTGCGTCAAGTGTTGTGTTTGCTGGATGGGCAGTCCGTGCAAGGTGTGGCTGCCCGCCAAAACATGCGTGAGGCCGGGCTGGATTTTGCCCAGCGCCATCGCGGCGCCACTGCGGTTAGCGTGGGTTTGATTGCTGCCTTGATCGAGTCTTAGCGCCGGTCATCCCACCCAATGTAAAAGGCAAGCGATCGGCTGCGCTGGCGCATTGCTTGCTTTAAATTTTACTTGGCTGCTGATGGTCTTTTTATTGCAATAAAGCATTCACTGCTTGCACGTCCTGCTCGTTCAAGCTGCCTGCGGCTGACTTCAAGCGCAGCAAGGCCGAGAGGGTATCCAGCCGGGATTTGGACAGGCTTTGTTGCGTGGCATAAAGCTGGCTTTGCGCGTTGAGCACGTCAATGTTGATGCGCACGCCAACATCATAGCCCAGCTTGTTTGAATCCAGTGAGGATTGCGATGAAACGAGTGCGGCTTCAAAGGCTTTGACTTGCAATAGCCCGGCATTCACACCCAGGTAAGACTGCCTGGCGCTGAGTGCGGCCTGACGGCGGGCGTAGTTCAGGTCGGACGCGGCTTTTTCTTTCAAGGCCACGGCTTCCCTGTCGCGGGATACGGTCGCGCCACCAGAATAAATCGGGATGGAAAGTTGCAGGCCGATGCTATTGCTGCGGTTATCCAGGCCACCAAAGGTCGCTGCGCCATCGGTGCCGATACCGCTCTTGCCGTGGCTGGCGACGAGATCCAGCGTGGGGTAATGTCCGGCACGTTGCCGTTCAATCTCGCGCGTGGCAATTTCAAATGCCGCTTGGGCGCTGGCCACACTCGGGTTGACGGTTTCCGCCATGCTAACCCATGCCGACATGTCGTTAGGTTGCGGGCTTAACAAGGTGACGCCAGGGCGCAGGTTTGCCAGCATGCCGGTTTCCTTGCCGACCACCGTGCGCAGGGTTTCCTGCTTTACTGCCAGATCGTTTTGCGCGGCAATTTCTTGCGCGATGAGCAAATCGTAGCGTGACTGGGCTTCGTTGGTATCGGTAATGGTGGCTGTGCCGACTTCAAACGAGCGCTTGGCCGAGGCAAGCTGTTCGGTGGTAGCGACCTTTTGCGCTTGTACCGTAGTGAGTGCGTCTTGCGCTAACAACACGTCAAAATAGGCTTGGGAAACTCGCAAAATCAGGTCCTGGTGAGCTTGTGCGAACTGCGCTTCAGCGAGCGTGACGGCCAGTTCCGATTGGTTGTAAGCCACCCAGTTCTGCCAGCGGAATAAAGGCTGGGTCAAGTTCACCGTCCAGCCGTTGGTGTTGTATTTGGCCGTATTCTCAATGCCTGTCGTCCGCGGGGTACTGCGGTTGTCGTTCCATGCGGTGCTGCCATTCAAGCCGATATTGGGCAATAAGCCGGCGCGCCCCTGGGGCAGTTTTTCGCGCCCGGCATTCAGGGCTGCACGCGCGGCGGCAAATTGTGCGTCATAAGCGACGGCATTGTGATAAGCAAAGAGCAGATCGGTTGCGTGCGCCGGGTTGCTTAAAGTGAGCAAGCTTGCCGTGAGCGAACAGCTCAAGAAGACGGCGCAGGTGGGTTTTTTCAAGCGAAATTTGTTCATGGGTGCTCCGGTGGGGTGCTAGTGCGCAGCGGCGTATTCGTGGCTGAGGTCAGGCTGGTTTTGCCTTTGCTTAATGTGAAAGACTTGGGCAAGTGCGCTGGGTCATCACCGGGCAAAGCGAGCCATAGCGTAGCCTCCCCGCGAGGGAAGGATGGGCGGGGGGCGGAAATGCGCGACGCATGCGTCGCGCCGCTGCAGCCGGATGGCGGTGCAAAGCCAGCCGTGGTCCGCGTAGCGGATGGGCGGGGTGGGCTCATTTGCCAGCTTTTAGCGCAGCGAAGTGGATGGATTTCATGGTCCGGGGCGGCTCATCGGAACGATGGGCGACAGGTGAATGAGCTGCGGCATAGGCGTCAATAAGTGGGCATTGTGGCATCGACGCCCTGCGCCCACGCGGCAACACCGCCTTGCAAGTTGGTAATCTTGCCGAACCCGGCCTTTTCAAGAAATAAGCCGGATTGAAAGCTGCGCGCGCCATGGTGGCAAATCATGACGATTTCGGTGTTGCTGTCCAGCTCGGTATGGCGCGCGGGCACGGTGTGCATCGGGATATTGATCGCACCGGGGATATGGCAAGTGGCGAACTCCCATGGTTCGCGCACGTCCAGCAAGAGCGGCGGTTTGCGGCTGCTATCATTTAGCCAGGTGTGCAACTGGGGGGCAGTGATGTGTTGCATGGTGTCTCCGTTGAGGCGCTGTGTGGCGGTCAATAGCCAGCTCGGTTACTTGGTTGGCTGCCAGAATTAAAAAGAAAACTGCGGCGCAGGCGCTGCGCCTTGCAGATAGGCCACATCGGTTTCAAACAGCGCCTTGTGATGAAAATTTTCACCCACGCGTTCAATCAAGGTGGCGTGCATGGCCGGGCGTGTGCCGGTGATGGCAAATAATCTGCCGCCAGGTTTTAGCTGATCCAGCAAGGACTGCGGCACCGCCGTGACCGCGCCCGAGACCATGATCACATCAAAGGGCGCTTGGGGCGCGCGGGCTGCGAGGCCATCGCCGGTAATAACTTGAACGTTGCGGATACCGGCGTGATCCAGTGTGGCGCGCGCGCTAGTGGCTAAAGCGGGCTCGATTTCATAGGTGCACACATGGCGCGCCTGTTGCGCCAGGAGCGCGGCCATGTAGCCTGAGCCGGTGCCAATTTCCAGCACCGTCTCATCCGCTTGTACGGCCAGCGCTTGCAAGGCCAGCGCTTCCAGTTCAGGCGCGAACATCTGTGCGCCGTGCCCCAAGGGAATGCTGGTTTCCGCAAAGGCCAGGTGGCGGTAGGCATCAGGCACGAACTTTTCGCGCTGTACCCTGGCGAGGGTGTTGAGCACATCCGCGGCTAACACGCCTGCGGGGCGCAACTGTTGTTCGATCATGTTGAAGCGGGCTTGATTAGTATCCATCATCTCGTTTTATCGTATCAAAATTGGTGTCATCAATTGGCTGGGCAGGTGCTGCAGCCGTGGTCTTGTGTATCTTGAAGACTGCCGCATAAAGGGCAGGCAAGAAAAGGCAAGTGAGAACTGTGGCAATCATCAAGCCGCTCATGATAGCAATTGCCATTGGTCCCCAAAAGTCCTGGAAGGCCAAGGGGATCATGGCCAGTACGGCAGCCGCACCGGTGAGCATGATGGGGCGCAGGCGGCGCACAGTGGAGTCCACAACCGCATCCCACGGGGTTTTGCCGGCTTGCTCATCCTGGCGGATTTGATCGACCAGAATCACGGCATTGCGCATGATCATGCCCATCAAGGCAATCACGCCGGTGGTCGCCACAAAGCCAAAAGGCGCGCCACTGACCAGCAAGCCGATGGAGACGCCGATCATGCCCAAAGGCGCCATGGCAATCACCATGAAGCTGCGGCTGATGCTGTTGAGCTGCATCATCAATAAGGTAAAGACCACCACAACCATGAGCGGGAAGCCTGCCGAGATGGACTTTTCAGCTTTGGCGGATTCCTCGATCGAGCCGCCCATTTCGATGCGGAAACCCGGTGGCAGCTTGGCGCGAATGGCATCGAGTTGCGGGTTGATGGCCG
>LNAP01002291.1_pt1 | contig 35427 bp, 33 predicted proteins | sample 602601 | NCBI WGS metagenome assembly LNAP01 (sample SAMN02440304, study PRJNA202911) | soil metagenome | biome: Subtropical and temperate rainforests or woodlands; isolation source: soil samples (1 kg each in a 20% v/v slurry with milli Q water) were... ... | reverse complement strand
AAGATGGTTTCGGCCGTAACTTTTTGATTCCACAAGGCAAAGCTAAGCGCGCTACTGAAGCTAACAAAGCTGAATTCGCTGCACGCCGTGCTGAGTTGGAAAAACAACAAGCTGCAATTTTAGCTGTTGCGCAAGCACGCGGCGAAAAATTGGAAGGCTTCGCTGTATCAATTACACAAAAAGCTGGTGTTGATGGCCGTTTATTTGGTTCAGTAACCAATGGTGACATCGCTGAAGCATTAGTTGCTGCAGGTCATGAAGTGGTTAAAGCGGCTATCCGTTTACCAAATGGCCCGTTGAAAACGATTGGCGATCACGCTGTTTCAGTTGCTTTGCACCACGATGTTGTAGTTAACATCACTGTTTCAGTGGTTGCTGAGGCATAATTAACTAAGATATCCAGCGATATTTTAGTGAAATAAAAAAGGCTACTTCGGTAGCCTTTTTTATTTTTGGCGTAGCTTTTAATTGAGTATAATTGCGGCTATGAATGATGAACAACTAGACGCATTAAAAATCCCCCCTCACTCGGTTGAAGCCGAACAATCCGTCATTGGCGGCTTGTTACTTGAAAATGAGGCGCTTGATAAAGTCGCCGATATTTTGAGTGCCAAAGACTTTTACCGTCATGATCACAAACTGATATTTCAGCACATATCCAAGCTGATTGAGCATAATAAACCGGCTGACATTGTGACGGTTGCTGAGTCGTTGGAAAACTCGGCTGAGCTTTCAAGTATAGGCGGTATTGCTTATCTGGGTGCTCTGGCGCAAAACACGCCGACTGCTGCAAACATACGCCGTTATGCTGAAATCGTGCATGAACGTTTTGTGATGCGCCAATTGGTCATTGTAGGCTCCGGCATTGCCGAAAGTGCTTACCTGCCGAATGGCCGCGATGCGCAGCAATTGCTGGATGAGGCTGAAGCCAAGATATTCCAGATTGCAGAAGGCGGTAAAAAAAGCTCTGAAGGCTTTACTGACATTAAAGTTTTACTGCCGCAGGTAGCAGATCGTATTGACCAGTTATTTTCGCGTGATAATCAATCTGACGTGACCGGCATTCCAACCGGTTTTGCTGACCTGGATTCGATGACATCAGGCTTGCAGGGCGGTGATCTGATTATCGTGGCAGGTCGTCCATCTATGGGTAAAACTGCATTCTCGTTGAATATTGCTGAAAACGTTGCACTGGATAGCGGCTTGCCTGTCGCTGTGTTCTCAATGGAGATGGCGGGCACACAGCTTGCCATGCGTATGATAGGCTCAGTAGGGCGCCTGGATCAGCACCGTATGCGTACCGGCCGTCTAGAAGATGAAGATTGGGAGAAACTGACTACTGCGTTGGGTAAACTGAATGAAGCGCCTATCTTTATTGATGAGGGTGCTGGTTTAAGCAGCTTTGACGTACGAGCCAGATCACGCCGACTGCATCGCCAGACCGGCAAGCTTGGCCTGATCGTGATCGACTACCTGCAATTGATGTCGGCTCCGGCCGGTAAGCAGGGTGAGAACCGTGCAACAGAAATTTCTGAAATCTCACGTTCATTGAAAGCGCTGGCAAAAGAGCTGGACGTGCCAGTGATTGCGCTGTCACAGCTTAACCGCAGTGTGGAGCAGCGCCCGGACAAACGTCCGGTTATGAGTGACTTGCGTGAATCTGGCGCGATTGAGCAGGATGCGGACGTGATTCTGTTTATTTACCGTGATGAGGTCTACAACCCGGATACCCCGGACAAAGGCACTGCTGAAATTATTATCGGTAAGCAGCGTAACGGTCCAATTGGTCGTGTGCGCCTGACGTTCCTGGGTCAGCATACCCGCTTTGAGAACTTTGCCGGTTCTGGGCACATGGATGATGAGTACTAGGTTTTTGTAATGCGCCCGATTGTCGCGACTATTTCTAAAAGTGCCTTGCAGCACAATTTGTCAGTTGTTAAGCAGCATGCACCCCATTCAAAAATCATGGCGGTTGTTAAAGCTAACGCCTATGGCCATGGTTTATTGAATGTTGCGCATAGCCTGAGTGCGGCAGATGGCTTTGCTGTACTCGGCGTCAGTGAGGCCATTATTCTGCGTGAAGCAGGTTTTAAGCAAACCATTCTGCTGCTGGAAGGTGTTTTTCAAGCGCAAGAGCTCGCGTCTGTGGCAAGCTACGGCCTTGATGTGGTAGTGCATTCATCGCAGCAACTGAACATGCTGCTGCATGCTCAGCTGGTAAAGCCGGTTCATGTTCACCTTAAAATGAATACCGGTATGAACCGTTTAGGTTTCACGCCCGATAACTACATTGCTGCATTCAATAGTTTGAAATCTTGCGATAATGTTTCCGGCATCACGTTGATGACACATTTTGCAACCGCAGACAAAAATCCTGGTATTGAAGCGCCGTTGGCGTTGTTTCAGAAAACCATTCAAGGTTTAACGCAGCCAGTATCCATGGCAAATTCAGCAGCAATTTTGCGTTACCCGAGTTTACGGGCCGATTGGGTGCGCCCCGGCATTATGCTTTACGGTGCAACTACCGTGAGCGGTGTTTCTGCCGCTGATTTTGGATTAAAACCAGTGATGCAGTTAAACAGCGAAATTATAGCCGTGCAGACTATTGCAGCAGGGCAAAGCATAGGTTATGGCAACCGTTTCACAGCAGAAAAAACTACCCGTATCGGTGTGGTAGCCTGCGGCTATGCCGATGGCTACCCCAGGCATGCTGGTTTACTGGGTAGCCAGCACCCGCATGGCGCACCAATTGCAGTAGCTGGCAAAGTAACCAGAACACTGGGACGGGTATCCATGGATATGCTGTTCTGCGATCTTACAGATATACCGGAGGCTGATATAGGCAGCCCGGTCGAATTATGGGGCAAGCAGGTACCGGTTGATGCAGTAGCTGAAGCTGCGGATACTGTAGGCTATGAGTTGCTTTGTGCAGTTTCGCCCCGCGTACAAATTAAAGTGGTAGATTAATGGCAAAAGCTAAAACGATTTATTCCTGCACAGAATGTGGCGCTCAAGAGCCTAAATGGCAAGGCCAATGCCCAAGCTGCATGGCATGGAATACATTGGTGGAAAGCATTGCCGAAACTGCCGGTACTAACCGCTATGCCAATAAGTTTGATGGTGTTGCGCAAAGTAGCATTCTGCAAAAACTGGCAGATGTAGAAGCCGCTGAAGTGCCGCGCCAGCCTACTGGTGTGAGTGAGTTTGACCGTGTGCTTGGTGGCGGTCTGGTTGCCGGAGGCGTGGTGTTGATAGGCGGCGACCCCGGTATCGGTAAATCTACGTTATTGCTGCAAACCTTGTGTCATATCGGCGCCATGACCAAACCTAAGCCACGCAAAGCGATTTATGTCAGCGGCGAAGAATCGGCACAGCAGATTGCGATGCGAGCCAAGCGCTTGGGACTGGATGCGAGCCCGATTGATTTATTGGCCGAAATCAATCTGGAAAAAATTCTAGCAACATTGCAGACACATAAGCCTGATATTGCAGTGATTGATTCTATCCAGACAGTGTATTCAGAGGCGCTGCAATCAGCCCCAGGTTCGGTGGCGCAAGTGCGAGAATGTTCAGCCCAGCTGACGCGCCTGGCAAAGCAGGCCGGAATTTGTGTGATATTGGTCGGCCATGTGACGAAAGAGGGCGCTTTAGCCGGCCCGCGCGTGCTGGAGCATATTGTTGATACGGTGCTGTATTTTGAAGGCGACCCCAATTCCAGCTTTCGTTTGATTCGCGCATTCAAAAACCGTTTCGGCGCAGTGAATGAGCTTGGTGTATTTGCCATGACCGAAAAAGGTCTGCGCGAGGTTACTAACCCTTCTGCTTTGTTCTTGTCTCATCATAGTGAACAGGTTGCCGGTTCATGTATTACGGTCACGCAAGAGGGCACTCGCCCATTACTGATAGAAATTCAGGCGCTGGTAGATGAGGCGCATGCGCCAAATCCAAAACGCCTTTGTGTAGGGTTAGAGCAGAATAGATTAGCCATGCTGCTGGCAGTATTGCATCGCCATGCCGGTATTCCGTGTTTTGATCAGGATGTATTCATTAACGCGGTAGGCGGTGTAAAAATCGGCGAACCCGCAGTAGATCTGGCAGTGCTTTTATCCATTGTTTCTTCTTTAAAAAACAAACCGTTAGATAATAAACTTATAGTGTTTGGTGAAGTTGGTCTGGCAGGTGAAGTGCGACCCGTACAGGGTGGCTTGGTGCGCCTTAAAGAGGCTGCGAAACTCGGGTTTACCAAAGCTATCGTACCAAAAGCCAATGCACCAAAGCAGCCAATTGAAGGTATTGAAGTGATTGGTGTTGAGCGCTTGGAACAGGCACTCAACTACGTTCGTAATAATTAAAGTGCCCCGCCGTAAGCCGAGCCGAGAATTCAGTACGTTTTGCAATAACAGGCTTTCAGCCTGATACGTCACATGCGGCACAAAATTAGACCAGCAGCTATTAATTCGAGTTATGTATCAAGTTAGCGCAGTAAATGCCGCTTCTGATAGCGCCTTCAATCGTAGCCGGGTAATCCGGATACGTATAGTCACCCGCCAGGAATACATTGGGTTGTGAGGTTCTATTGGTTGGGCGCTCCAGATTTGGCTCACATGAAAAAGTAGCACGCTTTTCAGCAATCACCTTGTGCCATAAAGGTCTGGAGAGTGCTGGAAATGCTCGGTTTAGTTCTTTTGCAACTCTTAATGCCAGTTCATCTTGCGTCAGTTGCTGATGTTTTCCTTCTGCGCTGACAACCACGGAAATTAAATTCGGCTGATCGCAAAGTTGACCTCTGTCGAATACCCATTGGCCGATAGCGCCGCTTAAGCCCGAAATCACAGTCGGCAGCCTGGTTTCTGGTGGATATTGCAAATAAACGGTGTAAATCGGCTGATATTGATAGGTTTGTGTCTGCTCAATGGTTTGATTGAGTTTTGGTAACGCTGCTAGCAGTTTTTCCATACGTGCCGGTGATACCGCTATGATGACGTGACTAAAATATTCTTTTCCATTACGTGTTTCTATATTGAAGCCATTCGCTTCAACTTCCACACGGCGTACACGCTGATTAAGCTTGATGGTGCCGCCTTTGGTCTGAATATAATTCGATAAAGGTTCCGAAATTATTTGTGATAAATCTAATCGCGGTAATAGAAAGTCGCTGTTTTTTTTATTACCAGAAAATGTATCGCGCAGTACATTCAAAAATATACGTGTGCTGGCTTTGTGAATAGGGGTGTTCAACGCCGCAAGGCATAGCGGTTCCCACAAAAAGCTGATGAGCCTTTTTGATTGATGCTGATTGATTAAAAATCGCTCCAGGGGCAGGTCACGCACAATCTGGTATTGCGTATTTTTAAGACCTTGCATGAATTTCAAGGCTGCCATGCGCTCTTTAAAGCTGATACCCCTGCAAAATAAAAGCCCGAATAGCAGGTTGAATGGTGCTGGTAATAAATTAAAGGATTTGAGTGAGAATACAGATTTTGCAGTGCCTGACTGCATATTGATTTGCAGGGGAATGCGTAGAAAGGCTTTTTTTCTATTAACGCCGATCTTCTTAAGCAATGCCAGCGTTTCTTGATACGCACCCAATAGTATGTGCTGTCCGTTGTCCAGTAAATGCAACAGGCCATTCGTTTCAACTGCAACAGTACGTGCACGGCCGCCAAGCTGTGAACTGGCTTCAAATAATGTCACCGTGTAACCGCGCTCAACCAAAGCTGCTGCTGCACTTAAACCGGCACAGCCACCACCAATAATGGCCACATGGGATTTATGCATTATTGTTTAACCTTTTAATTATTATAGATTTCTTAACCAGGTGTTAACTGCAAGCGAGAGTTTTCGCAGCGTGCCTAGTGAGGTGCGCGAATTTAATACTTTTTCAGCACCATCTGCTTTAATTTCACGTAGCAGTGTGCGGTAAATAGCCGCCATAATCAGGCCTACGCGCTGGCTTTTTCTGTCTTCTGCCGGCAGTTCATTTAAAGCCCGGTCGTAATACGTTTCAGCACGTTCAATCTGGAACTCTAATAATTTTTTTACTGCATCCGATTCACGGCTACGCAGAATATCTTCTTCAGTTACACCAAACTTGGCAAGTTCATCCAATGGAATATAAATGCGGTTTCTACGTGCATCTTCACCGACATCCCTGATGATATTGGTCAACTGGAACGCCAAACCCAAGTCATGTGCAAATTTGAGGGTTTTTCGATTATGAAAGCCGAATATCTGCGCAGATAAAATACCGACAACACTAGCAACGCGATAACAGTAAAGCTGTAGCTGCTTAAAGTCCTCATAACGGTTGAAGTTAAGATCCATTTCCATACCGTCAATAATTTCAATAAAGTGCTCTTCACTTAAGTGAAAGCTTTGTACAAAAGGCTGCAGCGCCTTTGTCACCGGGTGGATAGGCTTGCCTTTGTAAAGGTTCTGAATCTCATCTTTCCACCATGCAAGCTTAACCTGAGCGACCTTAAGCTCAGTGCACTCATCAACAACGTCATCTACTTCTCGGCAAAATGCGTAGAGGGCGGTAATGGCTTCTCGTTTATGTTTCGGTAAAAACATAAAGCTGTAATAAAAACTGGAGCCACTGGCGGCAGTTTTCTGTTGGCAATATTGTTTTGGCGTCATGTTAATCGGTACTCTAGTTTTATATATATATTGGTATTAAATCTTTAATAGCGCTTTAGTCAGTATCAACAGCCAATCCCAATTGTTCAGCGTTGGTCTGTGATTGAAGATATCGCCATCGACCTTGGTTATTTTAGTGATGATACGTTCACCACCCGCAATGATCATGCGCATTTCAAAACCGATACGACCTTTTAAAATACGCCCTAAAGGTTTGCCTGCAATGAGCAGGCCGTGCACACGCTGCAAGTTGAATTGCATAAACTGTTGCCATTGGCTATCTACAGGTACAGATGCATACACATAAGCTGCAATCTGTTGTTCTGTAATGCCAAATTTCAACAGTTCATCCTGACACATATAGATGCGTTGTTTGCCGTCATTCTTTTTAAAATCGATGGCAATATCCTGCAGAAAATTGATGATCTGTAGCGCGCTGCAGATGTTATCAGACAATTCAACATTGTTTGGTGTTGCTGCCTGGTAAAGATGTAACAGCAGCCTGCCTATCGGGTTGGCTGAGCGTGAGCAGTAGTCCAGAACTTCTTGAAAGTTCTGATAACGTATTTTAGTCACATCCTGACTGAATGCATCCAGCAAGTCGTAGAATGGCTTGAATGGTAAATTTTTTGACCTGACCATTAAACCTAGTGCTGCGAAAAAAGCGGTTTGCGGTTTGATGTACGCTTGTAGCAAATCCAGCTCATCACGGAATTCATTCAATGCACTTAAGCGCTGTTCAATTGTAGCGTCACCTTCGTCCGCAAAGTCATCTGCTTGTCTAGCAAAGCTGTATATCAATGCGATAGGTTCACGCAAATGTTTAGGCAAAAAAACAGAAGCAACAGGGAAATTCTCATAATGCCCGGCAGCATGGCTTAAGCTTTGCAACGTTACGGCTGCCGGTTCAAATAGGGCTTCAGAATGATTTTTCGTCATGGCGAGAGTATGCCATAAACACTATGAGTTTTTGCAGCTAAAATTTAAGCGATGTACACATAACCAGTGTGTAATATTTATTAAAAAATATGATGAAGCTTTGCTAAAATGAAGCAAATATACTTTGGAAAGCTAACATGCTGGCGATTATTGGCGGTACCGGATTAACTGAACTGGAAGATTTACGGGTTAACAAGCGTGTGATTGTGCGCACACCTTATGGAGAGCCTTCGCAGCCATTAATTTTTGGTGAAATATGCGGCGGTGAAGTCATTTTTCTTGCACGTCATGGTAACGGCCATACTATCCCGCCGCATGAAGTGAATTACCGTGCCAATATCTATGCGCTACACTTACAGGGTGTGACTGAAATTGCTGCTGTTGCTACCGTTGGCGGTATACACCCGGAGCTGTCGTCAGGCATCATCGCGTTACCGCATCAAATCATAGATTACACCAATGGCAGGCAGAATACGTATTACGATGGTATCAATAACCCGGTAAAACATATCGACTTTACCGAGCCTTATTGCGCCAAGCTACGTGCAAGAATCGCACGTGCCGCATCAGAGATTAATGAGCACGTCGTGAATTACGGTGTCTACGCGGCAACACAGGGACCTCGCCTGGAAACTGCGGCAGAGATTGATCGCCTGGAACGTGACGGTGCAACGATGGTGGGTATGACAGGGATGCCGGAAGCCGCGCTGGCGCGTGAGTTGGGTATCAGTTATGCAGCCATATGCCCGGTAGCTAATTACGCAGCTGGCCGCGGCGACAGCCTGCATGGCATCAACTATGAAGATGTGGTGTTGAATTTAAACCAGACTTTAGTGCGCGTACGCAACATTATCGGTCAGTTGATGATGCAGAACCACAAGCCGACTGACTGTAAATAGTATTCAAGAACAATCACTCAATTAAAGGTTTAAATATGGCGGTCAGAGAAGTTTTACGTATGGGTGAGCCTTGCCTGTTATTAAAAGCCCAGCCAATTGAAAAGTTTGACACGCCGGAATTACACGCTCTGATTCAGGACTTGCAAGACACCATGAAGCATATGAATGGTGCCGGAATTGCTGCGCCACAGATCGGTGTCAGCCAGCGTGTGGTCATATTCGGGCAAAAAGAAACCGATAGCGCGATTAACCCACGTTACCCTGATGCCGACATGGTACCGTTCACGGTTTTGATTAACCCAGTGCTTACGCCAATGGGCACCGCGATGGAAGATGGATGGGAAGGGTGCTTGTCAGTACCGGGAATGCGCGGTATAGTGCCGCGCTATCAGCACCTGCACTATGCGGGTTTTGATCAGTATGGTAATAAAATAGACAGATTGGTAAACGGCTTTCACGCGCGTGTTGTGCAGCATGAATGTGACCACCTTGATGGCATTTTGTACCCATTTTGGCTTTTCTGATGTTTTTTTTCCAAATCAGGATTTCCAAGATGATTAATTTGTTGTTATAATGCTGCCTTCGTTACGCAAGCAGCGAAACAGACCGGAAGAGTGGCAGAGCGGTTTAATGCTACAGTCTTGAAAACTGTCGTGGGTTCACGCCCACCGTGAGTTCGAATCTCACCTCTTCCGCCAGAATTCATGGGTGCCGCTTTTGTTAGCGGCATTTGTTTTTGTAGTGATTAAACTTTAAGGATGAAGCAATGAGCCAAATTATTATTGACCATAACCCGTCACAAGAAAAATTGAAGGAATTAGGTGTATCAAGCTGGTCTATTTGGGATTGTGCACCATCTAAATTCCCATTGGATTTCAGCATGACAGAAAGCGCTTATGTATTGGAAGGCGAAATTCGCGTTACTCCACAAGGCGGCGAAACTGTTGTAATTAAAGCTGGTGACTTCGTTGTGTTCCCTAAAGGTTTGAAATCAAACTGGGAAGTAACTAAACAACTGAAAAAACACTACAAGCATTCATAATTGCAATTTAGTGTGTAAAGCATAAAATTAAGCCCTGAGTAATCAGGGCTTTTTTATTGGGCTTTTGCAATTGCATTGGGTGAAGTTGTTTATTGAGAATTGGAGAGCAACATGAGCAAAATTATTGTAGAAAAACCAAGTGCTGAAAAATTGGCTGCTTTAGGTGTATCTCGTTGGCCAACCTGGTCTAAGGAGGTGTCACAATTTCCGTGGAGTTTTGGTTCGCAGGAAATAGCTTATATTCTTGAAGGTGAAGTGACAGTAACGCCAAATGGTGGTGAGCCTGTGAGTTTTGCTGCCGGTGATCTGGTGATTTTTCCGGCAGGTATGTCATGCACTTGGAATGTAAGGAAGGCGCTGCGTAAGCATTACCAATTGGGATAGAAAAACAGCGCTAAATTTCTTTAAGCAGTGAGTGGTAAAGCGCTTCAATACGCTGGGCATCAAGTTTATGCCCATTCTTTGCTGAAATTAAAAATGTATCTTCAGCGCGATTGCCTAAGGTGTTGATTTTGGCGTTATGGAGCTCAATGTCATATTTCAGGAACTGCTGCGCTACGGTTGCCAGCAGGCCGGGGCGGTCGTTGGCAATCATATCCAATTTGTGATTGTTGTTTTCAGGTTCTTCTACAACATTAATCTGGGCCTGAATTGGCATATGTTTCACCTGACGGCTTATGCGGCCTTTCAGCGGCGACTCAAGAGTCTCGTTCTCGCCCAGTTTTCCTGTCAGCTGCGTTTCAATAAACTTCAATAGCCCGCTGTAGCTTACGGATTTGCCTGACTGATCCAAAACAATGAAGCTATCGAGCGCATAAGCATGCTGCGTGGTGTAGATTTTCGCTTCGACGATGTCGTAACCCATCCGGTCAAAGAAATTACATATTCTGGCAAAGATATCATTCTTATTTTTTGTGTAAATCATCACCTGAATACCGTCGCCATAGGGGCTCAATCGCGCACGAACTATAGGGGATACGCTGTGCAGGTGTGGCGTTAACAGGCGGCTATGCCATGCAATCTCATCGCTCTCATGGCGAATAAAGTAGTTTTCGCCAAACTGGCTCCATAAGTTTTCGTAGGTCTGTGCGCTGATGCCGAACCGGGTAAGTTTTTCTGAAGCTTCTTTAATGCGTGCAGCAATCGTCTGCTTAACATGGAACTCGGGCGCTTCCAAAGCTCGTTTTGTTGCATGGAACAAGCTTTCCAGCAGTCTGGCTTTCCATGCGTTCCATACTTGGGGGCTAGTGCCGCGTATGTCGGCAACTGTCAGTAAATAAAGTGCATTTAACCTGCGTGTGTTTTGCACCAGTTGGGCAAATGATTCAATCACATTCGGGTCTGATAAGTCAGTCTTTTGCGCGATAGACGACATTTTTAAGTGCGAGTCTACCAGCCATGCTACCAGCGCACCATCAACCTTGGGTAGGCCATGCAGCTTGCAGAATTTAATGGCATCTACTCTACCCAAGCTGGAGTGGTCGCCGCCCCGGCCTTTGGCAATATCATGAAATATAGCGGCCAGATACAACAGATGCGGTGCGTCAAATTCCGCGAATAATTGGCTGCATAAAGGGAACTCATGCTTGAGCTCCGGTTTTGAAAAGCGGCGTAAATTCGCTAATACATTCAGAATATGCTCATCAACGGTATACACGTGAAATAAGTCATGCTGCATTTGCCCGACAATTCTGCCAAATGCCGGAATGTAACTGCCTAGTATGCCGTAGCGATTCATTGCGCGCAGGGCATGGTTAACGCCATTGGGTTGAGAGAGAATTTCAATGAAAAGTTTTTTGTTCTGTGGTGCTTGCCTGAAATCACGGTTGACCAGTTTTTTAACACGCTGCAAATTGCGCAGTAGTGTGGCACCCATGCCCGTGAGCTCAGGTCTTTGCTGCAATATCAGAAACGCTTCAAAAATAGCTGATGGATGCTGCTGCAGTAACCCGGCTGTTTTAGCTTCAAGCAGCTGACCATGTGCTTCAAAGCGTTCATTTATCGGGTGGATAACAGACGGTGTAACCGATTGCATTTGCTTGAATTGTTTAAGCAAAATTTCATTCATTAAGCTGATGAATTTTGCACTGCGGTAATAGCTCTGCATCAGCTGTTCGCTGGCGCGCTTACGAGGAGTGTTGATATAGTCTAGTGTTGTTGCCAGGTCATTTTGAAAATCAAACAGTAAGCGGTCTTCGCGACGTTTGCTTAAAAAGTGCAGCTGTATGCGTAGTGATTGTAAATTTTTCTCATGATGGCGAATTTGTCTTGCTTCCAGCGCCGAAATCACGTGAAGCTTGGTGAGGGTAGTCCATATGCTGTTTAAGCTTAAGTGCGAACCCACGTGCAAGTTCAAGCTGCGCGCCAGCCATATAATCATATGCAAGTCGCGCAGGCCGCCGGGGCTTTCCTTGATATTAGGTTCCAGATTATAGGCAGTGTCGTTGTATTTTGCGTGGCGCTGGTCTTGTTCTTTTAGTTTTGCGTTGAAAAAGGCAAGCGCATCATGGGCTTGATGTGTCTGTGCCCAGAAGTTTTGATAAAGACTTTTGTCACCTGACAGCAAGCGCGACTCTAGCAGGTTGGTTTGCACGGTGATGTCTTTTTTTGCTTCATCTATGCATTCACTCAGGCTGCGCACACTGTGCCCAACATGCAAGCCTATATCCCATAATAAGCCAATCAACGATTCAATATCGCGGTTTAGCCTGGTATCATTTTCCGCTTGATCAGGGATTAATATAAGCAGGTCTATATCGGAGTGCGGGTAAAGCTCGCCGCGGCCATAGCCGCCAACTGCAATCAGGCAGCAGCTAGATTCTATTTTTAAGTCAGCCCATATTTCTATGAGCAAGTTATCAATAAGTTTGCAGTGTTGCCTGAATAGTTGCGTGATGTTGCGGTTTTCACTAAAGCTTGTTTTTAATGCTAAAGCGCCATCCTGCAAATATTGACGCAATGCGCCAACTCTACTTTTTTCAATGTCGATGGATTTGGTTTGAACTTGCATTATGTGTTATCACAGATCACATCTGGAATTTGCAGCTTTAAGTTTTTGTTACAAAGTCAGGTGCAGGAGGTGTGCCACTGGACACGGTCATGATTTCATAACCAGTTTCGGTGACTAAAATGGTGTGCTCCCATTGTGCAGACAAACTGCGGTCTTTAGTCACAATCGTCCATCCATCTGGCATTTGTTTAATATCGCGTTTGCCGGCATTAATCATGGGCTCAATCGTGAACATCATGCCTGCCTGTAATTTCAGGCCAGTGCCTGGTTTGCCGTAATGCAGCACCTGTGGCTCTTCATGAAACACTTTGCCAATGCCATGTCCGCAGAATTCGCGCACTACGCTATAGCCGCTTTTTTCAGCGAACGTTTGAATTGCATACCCGATGTCGCCTAACGTTGCGCCGGGTTTTACTTTTGCAATGCCTACCCACATCGCCTGATAAGTGATGTCACATAAGCGTTTAGCCTGAACTGAAACTTCACCTACACAGAACATGCGGCTGGTGTCGCCATGATAACCATCTTTAATGACGGTGATGTCTATATTAACGATATCGCCGTTTTTGAGTGCTTTGTCGCTGGGTACGCCGTGACATATCTGCTGGTTGATAGAAGTGCAGATGGATTTAGGGTAGGGCCTGTGGCCGTCAGGAGCGTAATTGAGGGGTGCCGGAATCGCTTTCTGCACGTCAACAATATAATCATGGCAAAGTTTATCCAGCTGATCGGTGGTAACACCATGCACAACATGTGGTGTGATGAAATCAAGCACCTCAGCCGCCAGCCTGCCAGCGATGCGCATTTTTTCAATATCTTGCTGATTTTTAATTGAGATTGCCATGATGTCTGAATCGAAATATTTAATAGTGCATTTTATCATAGGCAGCAGGCGCTGTAGAGAATGCTGTCCTAATTAAGTAGGGTATATAAATCCTGGTTTGTCATTGTGAGTGCATTGACCGACAACTACATAAACTTAGCACTGCGTGCTATCTTAAGTATAATCACTGATTGAATCAGTAGTCAGTAAGCTGTAAGGAATTTGTGAATAAAAACCTAATGATTCCGTTGCATTTTCATCACATTTAACTCTGGCTAAATGAGCGGCTTAGTGTTATCATTCCGCCTTTGCAATTTCTGCAAAATGCATTTCTTATCATGATTTCAGTGAAATCAATTATTTAATGTATAAATTTACATACAACCCATTCAAGGGTGCTTTGGTTTAGCCTTGTGGCATTTAACTAAAGTGTTTTTGGTGTTGTATGAATTAATAACCCTTTTGAAGAGAGATTTATATGTCTGTTACTATGCGTCAGATGTTAGAAGCTGGAGTTCACTTCGGCCATCAAACCCGTTACTGGAACCCAAAAATGGCACCGTTCATTTTTGGCGAAAACCTTGAAAAAACATTGCCAATGTTTGAAGATGCACTTAAACACGTGCGTACATTGGCTGCTAATAAAGGTCGTATCTTGTTTGTAGGTACAAAACGCCAAGCACGCGACATCGTTAAAGAAGAGGCAAGCCGCGCAGGCTGCGCTTATGTTAACCATCGCTGGTTGGGTGGTATGTTGACTAACTTTAAAACAGTTAAGCAATCTATCAAACGCTTGCACGACTTTGAAACAATGCTGCAAGACGGCAGCCTGGAAAAGTTCGGTAAAAAAGAAGCATTAGGTTACAAACGTGAAATTGAAAAATTAGAGCGTTCAATTGGCGGCATTAAAGAAATGGGCGGCTTGCCAGACGCAATTTTCATTATCGACGTTGGTCATGAAAGCGGTGCGATTACTGAAGCTGCTAAATTAGGCATTCCAGTTATTGGTGTTGTTGATACAAACAACTCACCTGACGGTGTTGCTTATGTGATTCCTGGTAACGATGACTCTAGCCGTGCAATTCGCTTGTACGCTCGTGGTATTGCTGATGCAGTGCTTGAAGGTCGTAGCTCAGTTATCAGTGAAATTGTTAAAGCTTCTAGCGAAGAAACAGTTGAAGTAGCTGCTGAATAATTTTACTCAACTAAAAAGGGGCCTAGCGCCCCTTTTTAGTTTGATATCACCTTAAATTAACATTTAAAACAATTATTTAAACTACTAATTTAATGTAGTTTATTAGAATAAGGAGCTTAACATGGCTGAAATTACCGCTGGTATGGTAAAAGAATTACGTGAGCGCACAGATGCGCCAATGATGGACTGTAAAAAAGCGTTGTCAGAAGCTGATGGCGATATGACGCGTGCAGAAGAAATCTTGCGCGTTCGCTTTGGTAATAAAGCAAGCAAAGCTGCCGGTCGCGTAGCTGCTGAAGGTACAGTTGGCATCAGCATCAGTGCTGACGGCAAAACTGGCGCATTGGTTGAAGTAAACTCAGAAACTGACTTCTGTGCAAAAAATGAAGACTTTTTGAGCTTTGTAAACGATTTGGCTGCCGTAATTGCTGCCAGCAACGCAACTGATGTTGAGGCTGTTTCAGCCTTGGCTATGCGTGGTGCTACTGTTGAAGAAACACGTGCACAATTAGTAGGCAAAATCGGTGAGAACATCACAATCCGTCGCTTCGTTCGTCCAGTTGCTCAAGGCAAATTGGCAAGCTATGTTCACGGTAGCAAAATTGGTGTGATTCTTGATCTGGTTGGTGGTGACGATGCCTTGGCTAAAGACCTGGCGATGCATATTGCTGCAGCTAAACCAAAATCACTGGACGCATCTGGTATCGATGCAAGCCTGATTGAAGCTGAGCGCCGTGTTGCGATTGAAAAAGCAAAAGAAGCTGGCAAGCCAGACGCAATGCTTGAGAAAATTGCAGACGGTACAGTGCAGAAGTTCTTGAAAGAAGTGACTTTGTTAAGCCAGATTTTTGTTAAAGATGACAAATTGTCTATTGAGCAATTGCTTAAATCTAAAGGTGCTAGCGTTGCTTCATTCACAATGTACACCGTTGGAGAAGGCATTGAGAAAGCTGTAGTAGATTACGCAGCAGAAGTTGCAGCCGCAGCTAAAGTGTAAGTCATGACCGGTAATTTATTTTAATTACCGACTAAAAAATAAAATGGATTAAGCTTAAAGCTTAGTCCATTTTTTTTAGTGAAAATTTGAGTGAATTTTGTCTTTCTTAGGTTTAAATTTATGCCTAAGAGCCCTGTTTTATGCTTAAATAAGCAAACTTGAAAATTGAGGAGCCCCCGTGTCACAACCAGCCTACAAGCGCATTTTACTTAAACTTTCTGGTGAGGCTTTGATGGGAGACGATGCTTATGGCATCAATCGCGCTACCATCACTCGTATTGTTAATGAAATTAAAGAAGTTGTGGATTTGGGCGTGCAAGTAGCTGTCGTGATCGGCGGCGGTAATATTTTTCGCGGTGTTGCGCCTGCAGCGGCAGGTATGGATAGAGCCACAGCTGATTACATGGGCATGCTGGCAACGGTCATGAATGCAATGGCCCTGCAGGATGCCATGAAAAATATCGGCTTGAATGCACGTGTACAGTCCGCGTTAAGTATTGAGCAAGTTGCAGAGCCTTATATCCGCGGTAAAGCGATTCGCTATCTGGAAGAGGGGCGAGTGGTGATTTTTGGTGCCGGTACCGGTAACCCGTTCTTTACGACTGATACCGCTGCAGCATTGCGTGGTATGGAAATTAATGCGGAAATTGTCATTAAAGCGACCAAGGTTGATGGTGTGTACACTGATGACCCTAAAACCAATCCGGAAGCGATGCGTTATAAAACCATCACTTTTGATGAGGCCATTATCAAAAACCTTAAAGTGATGGATGCAACAGCGTTAACTTTGTGCCGTGATCAAAAATTACCGATATCCGTTTTTAGTATCTTCAAGCAAGGTGCGCTGAAAAAAGTGGTGATGGGTGAAGATGAAGGTACAAAAGTATTACCTTAAATAGTTTTTAATAAACAGTGATGCCGTAGTGATAGTTGATAAATAAACTGTCAGAACTTGAGTTGGAGATATAAATGCTAGAAGATGTAAAGAAAACCGCAGAACAAAAAATGCAGAAATCATTGGAATCATTAAAAAATGATTTGGCAAAAATTCGTACAGGCCGCGCACACACAGGCCTGCTTGATCACGTGATGGTTGAATATTACGGTTCTTTGGTGTCAGTGAATCAGGTGGCCAATGTGAATCTGGGCGATGCACGCACAATCAATGTGCAGCCTTATGAAAAAAACATGATCTCAAAAGTTGAGAAAGCGATTCGCGACTGCGATTTGGGTCTAAACCCTGCAACCAATGGCGATTTGATTCGCGTGCCTATGCCTATGCTCACTGAAGAGCGCCGCCGTGAAATGACTAAGATTGTACGTACCGAAGGCGAGGGTGCTAAGGTTGCGATTCGCAATGTACGTCGTGATGCAATTGATGCTTTGAAAAAACTGATTAAAGATAAAGAGATTTCAGAAGACGACGAACGCCGCGCGCAAGACGAAATTCAAAAAGCAACAGATAAAGCAGTTGCTGAGGTAGACAAGCTGTTACAAGCTAAAGAAACAGATTTGATGGCAGTGTAGATTCGAAAACCATGATTCAGCTTACCTATAACACTTTAACATCAATAGATTTGGGGCATTGATTGGGCTTGTTCTCAAGTGCAACGCAGCGGGTACCCGAGGTTTTCGCTGCCCCTAAACATATCGCTGTTATCATGGATGGCAATGGGCGCTGGGCGCGCAAGCGCTTCTTGCCGCGTATTGCCGGACACAAGCGTGGTGTAGAAACCGTGCGTGATCTGGTTAAGCAATGTGTGAAACTCAATGTTGAGTATCTAACATTATTCGCTTTCAGTAGCGAGAATTGGCGGCGACCCGCTGAAGAAGTTTCGTTTTTGATGGGTTTGTTTATGGATGCGCTGGACCGTGAGGTTGTAAAGTTGCACCAGAACAATATCAAGCTGGTAATGATAGGCGACCGTACGCATTTTGACGCAAAACTGATTGCTAAAATCGAGGCTTCTGAGCTTTTGACAGCAAATAACAGTGGTCTTGTGTTGACGATTGCGGCTAATTACGGAGGGCGCTGGGATATACTCCAGGCGGTTAATAAAATGTACATAGCCCAGCCCCAATTGGCTGGAAAATATCAGGAAGAAGATTTTCAGCCTTATTTGTCAATGAGTTACGCACCGGAACCCGACTTGTTTATCCGAACTGGCGGTGAGACGCGTATCAGTAATTTTTTACTATGGCAGCTTGCTTATACTGAACTCTATTTCACCGATACTCTATGGCCTGATTTTAATGAAGAAGCTTTCAATCTTGCTATTCAGTCTTACGGAAAACGTGAGCGACGTTTTGGCAGAACCAGTGAACAGTTAAAAAAGCCTGAAGCCTAGTTTTAAATAGCAAGCCTGTCCCCCTTTTATCAAAGTTAACTTCCCCTCCTAATTATGCTTAAGACCCGAATTATTACTGCTGCTGTCTTGTTGGCTGGCCTGTTCTCCGTTGTGTTTTTTGCTTCTAGTGAAGTGTGGGCGCTCATTACTTTAAGTATTGTTTTGCTAGGCATGGCAGAGTGGTCAAATCTAATTCGATTGCAAAAAAATCAAAGGTATTGTCTTCTGATAGTAACTTTAGTTTTAGGATTGTTGATTGCGTTCATGCACTTAACGCCGTTCTATTACTATCAGAACCATGTTGTGCTAGCGGTGCTGGCAGTTTCCAGCCTGTTCTGGATAGTGGTTGCGCCACTCTGGTTATTGACACGTAAAACTTTCAACAATGCTTTGGTAATGAGTGTTTTAGGCTTGTTCCTGATGTTTGCTACCTGGATTGCCCTGGTGGGATTGCATGCCATTAATCCGTTTCTCCTGTTGGGAGCAATAGCTACGGTTAGTATTGCTGATAGCGCTGCCTATTTTGCCGGTAAAAAATTCGGTCGTCATAAGCTCGCGCCTGAAATTAGCCCAGGTAAAACCTGGGAGGGTGTGTTAGGCGCATTGTTTGCAGTGACTATTTATGGTGCAGCGCTCTGCTACTATCAAAAATTCAGCCCGTGGTTAATTGTTTGTCTGTGGCTGCTGGTAGCGTTGAGTATTGTTGGTGATTTAGTTGAATCACTTTTAAAACGGAAGGCTGATTTGAAGGATAGCGGCCAACTATTACCCGGGCACGGTGGTATATTGGATAGAATCGATGGCTTGATGCCAACCTTGCCAATTACGCTGTTCTTTATCTACCTGCCATTTCTCGCTGGATATAGTCTGCATGGATAATACATTGATAGATAGCAAACCTGTAATGTCTAACCTGGATTTTGAAACTGTTCAGAATGTGGCGATTCTGGGCGCTACCGGTACTATTGGCATTCAGACGCTGGATGTGATGTCACAGCATCCACAACGTTTTAATGTATTCGCATTAACTGCTAACAGCAATGTTAAAAGCATGTTCGATTTGTGTGAGCAGTATGCGCCTAAATATGCTGTGATGCTGCAAGCACAGGCTGCTACAGAGCTTGACGCACAGCTCAAAGCAGTGGGCATTAACACAATCGTGCTGCATGGAGAGCAGGCGCTGGTAGAGATTGCAGCGCATGCGGAAGTTGATACGGTAATGGCCGCTATTGTTGGTGCGGCAGGCCTGCTCCCGGCAATGGCCGCTGCAAGGTCAGGAAAGCGCATCCTGCTTGCCAATAAAGAAACGCTGGTGATGGCGGGCAATTTGTTTATGCGAGCTGTAGAAGAAGGCGGAGCAACGCTGCTGCCTATTGATAGCGAACACAATGCCATTTTTCAGGTGATGCCAAATCAGCGTGCGAAATCTTTAGAAAAAATGGGTATCAAGCGCGTGCTATTGACAGCATCCGGCGGCCCGTTCAGAAACGCAAGCCTGGATGATATGAGTACGGTAACACGTGAGCAGGCTTTGAATCATCCAAATTGGGTAATGGGTCCAAAAATTACTATTGATTCTGCTACCATGATGAATAAAGGTCTTGAGGTCATCGAGGCGCATTGGCTGTTTAACGCTTCCGCCGATCAGATTGACGTAGTGGTACATCCGCAAAGCGTAATTCACTCTATGGTTGAATACAATGACGGCAGCGTGCTGGCACAATTGGGCAATCCGGATATGCGCACACCGATTGCTTACGGCTTGGGGTTTCCGAACAGGCTCGAAAGCGGGGTAAGCAGTCTTGATCTGGTGAAAATTGGTCGGCTCGACTTCTTACCGCCAGATTTTGAGCGTTTTCCATGTTTACGCTTAGCTTATGATGCACTTAGAGCTGGTGGAACCGCACCGGCTATTTTGAATGCAGTAAACGAAATTGCAGTGGAAGCATTTTTAGCAGACCGAATCGGTTTTATGGATATTCCGTCAATGATCGCGTCTGTTCTGGCAACTTCAGTGATAGAAGAGGTGGTTTCAATTGAGCAACTCACTAAAGTAGATACTGAAGCAAGGCAAGCTGCTGATCTATGGCTGCAGAATCATGTATAAAACTTTCGTTTTAATTATTAGCGGCTATTGATCATGTTAACGCTATTAGCTTTTATTCTGACATTAGGCATTTTAGTCACAGTCCATGAATATGGGCATTTTCAAGTGGCGAGGTGGTGCGGGGTCAAGGTGCTTAAATTCTCGGTAGGTTTTGGTAAGCCTATCTGGAGTAAAAAGATTGGTCGTGACCAGACCGAATTCATTATTGCTGCAATTCCTCTTGGTGGCTATGTGAAAATGCTGGGGGAAGAGCAGTTTTCCGGTGCGGAAAATCCAGCTGGACAGGATATGTCACGTGCCTTTAGCCAGCAGAGCGTTATCAAGAGAATGGCCATTGTATTAGCCGGGCCTATTGCTAATTTACTGCTTGCGATTATTTTGTATTGGGCGCTGTTCATGACCGGTACTGTTGGTATCAAGCCTTTTATTGGTAATGTTCTGGAAAATACTCCGGCAGCAGTCAGTCAGATCCGTTCTGGTGAAATGATACAGAAGATTAACGGCAAAGACGTTGCAACCTGGCAAGACGTACGCTGGCTTTTGCTGAATGAATCATTAAAAAACAGCAGCGTTGAGATTCAGGCGATAGATGATCGTCAGGAAATTCATACCTATCAAATTGTGACGACGGGCCTTAATGATGACGATACCAATGTTGATATTCTGCAAAAGCTCGGCTTGACTGTATATCAGCCTAAAGTGCCAGCGCGCATCGGTCAGATTGTTGGCAATAGCCCAGCGGATGCAGCCGGATTGAAAGTCGGGGATCTGGTTTTAACCATAAACAACAAAGAGATCGGTGATTGGGAGGCTATGGTGCAGGAAGTCAGGTCGCACCCCGCTGAAAAGTTAGAGATGTTGATTCAGCGTGATTCCAAAGAGTATCGTTTGTCTATCATTCCGGAGTCTGCACAAGAGAATGGCGAGACTATTGGTCGCATAGGTGCTGGATTCAAAGCCGAACAAGCACAATTAGATCAGTATTTCGTCACCCAGCACTTTACTGTCGTTGAAGCGCTTGCAAAAAGTGTAGAAAAAACCTGGGAAACAGCGATTTTCAGTTTAAAAATGCTGGGTAATATGCTACTGGGAAATGTATCGTGGAAAGGTATGAGCGGCCCTGTCACTATCGCCAGCTATGCAGGGCAAAGTGCTAACATGGGGATAAAAGTCTTTATCGGATTTTTAGCGCTGGTAAGTATTAGTATCGGTATATTAAATCTATTGCCGATACCGATACTAGATGGCGGGCATTTCATGTATTATATGATTGAATTTTTTACGGGCAAACCTGTATCAGAAACGGTGATGAATATTGGGCAAAGGGTAGGCTTTTTTATTCTCGGCTGGATGATGGTTTTAGCGCTTTATAATGATATAAACAGATTGATAACAGGCTAATTGAATGGCTATTCAAAACTTGAAACACAAAAATATTAAACTCAAGTCTATACTCCTGCTAGTTTCAGGCTTATATGCAAGTACGGCAGCGGCACTCGAACCATTTGTAGTTAAAGATATTCGAGTTGAGGGGATTCAGCGTACAGAAGCAGGTACTGTTTTTAGTTACTTACCGGTAAAAGTCGGCGAGACTATGAATGATGACTTGGCTTCGCAGGCAATTAAATCCCTTTATGGCTCAGGATTCTTCAAAGATGTCCGTATTGAGGCCGAGGGCGATGTGCTGATTGTGACGGTACAAGAGCGTTCAGCTATTGCCCAAATTGACTTTAGCGGCAATAAATCGTTTCCGACCGATAAAATGAAAGAAGGTCTGAAACAGATCGGTATTACCGAAGGTCAGATTTTCGACAAGTCTCAATTAGACCGTGCAGAGCAGGAAATTAAACGTCAATATTTATCTCAAGGTAAATACGGCGCAACGGTTAAAGCAATCGCTTCACCTCTGGAACGTAACCGTGTTGCGGTACGTTTTGATATTGAGGAAGGCGTAGTATCTAAAATTCGCAATATCAATATTGTAGGTAACCAAGCTTACAGTACAGAGGATCTACGTGCTGAATTTCTGCTAACCACACCTAACTGGATGAGTTGGTGGAATAAAGATGATCAGTATTCTAAGCAAAAGTTAAATGCTGATCTGGAAACGTTACGATCTTTTTATATGAATCAGGGTTATCTTGAGTTTAATATTGATTCGACCCAAGTCTCTATCACACCTGATAAAAAAGACATTTACATCACGGTTAATATTACCGAAGGTCAAAAATATACAATTTCTGAAGTGAAATTAGCCGGTGAGACGCTGGTGCCAGAAGACGAATTGCGTGCATTATTAAAAGTTCAGGCTGGTGACACATTCAGTCGTGAAAAAGTGACGCAGACTAGCAAGGCAATCAGCGATAGATTGAGCGATGACGGCTACGCCTTTGCCAATGTTAACCCTGTGCCTGAGCTTGATAAAGAGCAGCACACGGCTGCATTTACTTTCTTTGTTGACCCAGGCAAACGTGTGTATGTGCGCCGCATCAATATTGTTGGCAATACGCGCACACGTGATGAAGTTATCCGACGTGAGGTTCGTCAGCTGGAATCTGCCTGGTATGCTTCAAATAAAATCAACCGCTCAAAAGAGCGTATCCGCCGTACAGATTTTTTCTCGGATGTTAACGTAGAAACGCCTGCAGTTCCAGGTACTGCTGACCAGGTTGACTTAAACATCAGTGTGGTTGAAAAGTCTACGGGTAGCGTACAGTTTGGTGCCGGCCTATCAAGTAGCCAAGGCGTTGTATTCGGCGTAACCGTGAACCAGAATAACTTTTTGGGCACAGGTAACCGGGTGAGTGCACAGGTCAATACCGGCAGGTATAACACTGTTTACTCACTATCTCTCACTGACCCGTATTTCACACCAGATGGCATAAGCAGAGGTATTGATGTCTATCGCCGCGATGTAGATACCAGCAGCCTCAATAATGTTGGTTCCTATCAATCTTCATCCTATGGTGCCGGTTTACGTTTTGGTATCCCGCTAAATGAGCGTGATGGTATTAACTTTGGTATAGCTACTGACTTCACTACCATTGATTTAAACAGAGACAGTCCTAAACGCTATAGAGATTTTTGTGGCCAGGGCAGCAGTGGTTGTAGCAGCGACTCAGTAGTACTATCAGCCGGATGGACGCACGACTCCAGAGATAGTGTGTTCTTCCCTAGCAAAGGTGTACTGCAGCGCTTAACAGCAGAAGTTTCATTGCCGGTTTTAGACCTCGAGTATTATAAGGTTGACTATAAACAAGCCTGGTATAAAGAGATAGTTAGCGGTTATACCTTCATGCTGAATGGCGAGATAGGTTACGCTGATACTTATGGCAATGAACAATACCCATTCTTCAAAAATTATTACATGGGTGGTGTTAGCTCTGTTCGCGGTTATCAAAACGGTACGCTGGGACCAAAAGATTTTGACCCTGCGACCGGTAGGCAATATTCAGTAGGCGGAACCAAACGCCTGCTTGGTAATGCAGAATTGTTTTTCCCGGTACCTGGTATCAAAAATTCAACTCAGTTCAAAATGAGTGCTTTTGTGGATGCGGGTAATGTATTTGGCACCAACGAATCCTACAGTCTGGGAGATCTCAGATATTCAGCTGGTATAGGCGCAAGCTGGATTTCACCATTTGGGCCATTAAAAGTGGTTTACGCCAAGGCATTGAATAGCGAGCAAGGTGACGACACCCAGACTATACAATTCCAGATGGGTCAGCAATTCTAATTTAATATAAACTCTGCAGAAGTGAGCATACATAAGGCTTTGCATGTCTTGGTATGACTTATGGCATAATATATGCCAACGCAGAAGTATAGGTTTTAGGAGAAATTAAGTGAGTAAAATTTTAAAAAATTTGTTGATGGCGAGTTTGGTTACTTTTGCCGTTAATGCACAATCTGCTGATCTCAAAGTAGGTTACGTACAAGTTGATAAAATCCTGCAGGAAGCACCACAAACTGCTGAAAGTGGTAAAAAACTCGAACGTGAGTTTAGCCCTCGTTCACAAGAACTGGATCGTATGGCTAAACAAATCAAAGATCTGGAAGCGGTGTTAGATAAGGATGGTTTAACCATTTCTGAGGCTGAGCGACGCAATAAAGAGCGTGATGTTCAAAGTATTAAAATTGAATTTCAGCGTAAACAGAGAGAGCTGAGAGAAGACATTAATCTACGTAAAAACGAAGAGCTTGGCACTCTGCAAGATCGCGTAAACAAAGCAGTTCAGTCTGTTTCTGAAGCAGAAGGTTATGATCTGGTGGTTTACAGCGGTGTTGCTTATGCAAGTAAAAAAATTGATATTACTGACAAGGTATTGAAAATATTAGGCAAGAAGTAATCCTGAAGCCAGTCAGAAAGATGTGCGTTTAAATACATGAGTCATGAATACTCACTAGATGATATTGTCAATGCCTTAGGTGGACTAGTCGTTGGGGATGGCAGTACATTGATTCGGCGCGTGTCGTCGCTAGCAAACGCCAGTGCAGGTGATATCAGCTTTGTGAGTGATACTAAATATGAAAAGGCAGTTGCGACAAGTAAAGCGAGTGCCTTCATATTAAGACAAGCCCATACTCACTTAACCGCAGCGCCCAAGATTATTGCTGATAACCCATACGCCTATTTTGCAAAACTGTCAGCGTTCTTAAATCCAGTGACGGCTGCTCCGATTGGTATAGCATCTACAGCGATAGTTGCAGTTTCTGCGCAAGTTCCTGCAACATGCTCTATTGGCGAGTTTGTAGTCATTGGCGAAAATGTGGTTTTGGGTGAGCATGTAGTCATCAAGAGTGGCTGCGTCATAGAAAATGATGTCGCTATTGCTGATAATACATGCCTGGAACCTAATGTAACGGTTAAGCATCATTGCGAAATTGGTAAAAGCTGCCATATATTTTCTGGCGCAATCATTGGGTCAGATGGCTTCGGTTATGCTGAAGAGAATGGCCGATGGATTAAAATTCCACAGGTCGGACGCGCAATTTTGCATGATCACGTAGATGTCGGTGCGAACACTACAATAGATCGAGGTGCCCTGGATGACACGGTCATTGAAGAGGGGGCCAAGCTAGACAACCTGATTCAAATCGGCCACAACTGTATTATTGGCGCACATACTGTAATCGCGGGTTGTGTTGGCATTGCAGGTAGTGCGCGAATTGGCAAGCACTGCAGAATCGGTGGCGCTGCAATGGTGTTGGGGCATCTGGAAATTGCCGACAAAGTGACAATTTCACCAGGCAGCATGATTACACGCTCTTTGAGTACAGCTGACACTTATACCGCCTTAATGCCATTTCAGACACATCGTGCATGGCTGAATACCGCTGCAAAAATCCGTCACTTAGATGATTTTGCAGATAAAATTAAATCTCTGGAAAAAGAGATTGCGCTTTTGAAATCTCAACAACAACTGAAATCTTAATAACAAGTTTTCGTAAAATAATTAATAAAATTACATTTTTAAAAGCAGGCTGAAATTATTATGACAAACACAGTAAACAATAGCAGTATGGATATCCATGAAATTCTGGAACATTTACCACATCGCTATCCATTTGTGCTGATTGACCGTGTAGTGTCTTTGGAGTTGGGTAAAGAGATCGTGGCTATCAAAAATGTGAGTGTAAATGAGCCATATTTCCCAGGCCATTTCCCATACCATCCAGTAATGCCCGGCGTGCTGATTGTCGAGGCAATGGCACAGGCAGCCGCCATATTGTCGTTTAAGACAATGGATACCAAACCTAGTGATGATTCTGTCTATTACTTTGCTGGCATTGATAGCGCACGCTTTAAAAAACCCGTTTCACCTGGTGATCAAATCATTCTAAACGTTAAGATTGACCGCATTCTGAAAGGAATCTGGAAGTATTCAGGCGTTGCAACTGTTGATGGCACTATTGTCGCTGAAGCACAGATGATGTGTATATTAAAAGCGATTGAAAAATAACAGCTGCCCAGATCAGTAGTAATAGTTAATAAAATCAAGTGAAGTAATCATGCAGACTGCAAATATACATCCAACCGCGATCGTAGACCCATCAGCACAGTTAGATTCCAGTGTACAGGTTGGTGCTTATTCTATTATCGGCCCAAACGTCAAAATTGATGCAGGCACGCGTATTGCCAGCCATGTGTCCATCAACGGATTTACTACCATTGGCAAAAACAACCAGATTTTTCAATTTTCATCGTTGGGTGAAGTGCCTCAGGATAAAAAATACAGAGACGAACCTACTTTACTGGAAATTGGCGATAACAATACGATTCGTGAATTTTGTACGTTTAATCGCGGCACTGTTCAAGATAAGGGCACGACAAAAATCGGCAATGATAACTGGATCATGGCTTACGTACATATCGCGCATGATTGTCAGGTCGGCAATAACACCATCTTTGCAAATAATTCATCTTTAGCTGGGCATGTAGACGTTCACGACTTTGCAATTTTAGGTGGTTTTACACTTATTCATCAGTTCTGCAAAATTGGTTCTCACGTAATCACGGCTGTGGGTTCAGTTGTATTTAAAGATATTCCACCATACGTTACTGCTGCCGGCTATGATGCCAAGCCACATGGTATTAATACAGAAGGATTGAAACGACGAGGCTTTTCTGCAGAAAGCATTCTGCAGATCAAACGTGCCTATAAGACTTTGTATCGCAAGAGTTTAACTTTGGATGAAGCAAAAGCTGAACTGCTCGCTATGCAATCACAAACACCGGAAATCGCATTACTGACAGATTTTCTGAATACCTCCACACGCGGCATAGTGCGCTAGTAATATTGTTATGACTAGAATAGGGATTGTAGCTGGGGAGGCTTCAGGCGATTTGCTTGGCAGTCATCTTATTCGTGCGTTAAAACAACAGCGTCCGGATATTCAATTTGTAGGCATTGCCGGACCCAAAATGATGAGTGAGGGCGCTCTGTCGCTGTTTCCTATCGAGCGCTTATCGGTACGTGGGTACCTGGAGGTGATAAAACACCTTTGGGGACTACTCAAACTCAGACGTCAGTTACTGAATCATTTTCTCGATAATCGTCTGGATTTGTTTATCGGCATAGATGCACCTGATTTTAATTTCTGGCTGGAAAGAAAACTAAAAAATAAAGGCATTAAAGCCATTCATTATGTCAGCCCATCTATCTGGGCTTGGCGTAAAAATCGCATCAAGAAAATCAAACACTCAGTTACAGAAATACTTGCGTTATTTCCGTTCGAGCCTGCACTTTATCAAAGTGAAGGTGTTCCCGTCAGCTACGTAGGCCATCCTCTGGCTGATATGTTGCCGCTTGTACCAGATGTAGCTGGTGCGCGCGAGACTCTAAAGCTAGACCCTTCAGCATTAGTAGTCGCAATGTTGCCAGGCAGCCGCCAGAGTGAAGTGCAGCAGCATGCAGATCTATTTGTGCAGACGGCAAAGCGTATTCATGCCGAACGCCCAGATGCCAGATTTTTAGTACCTTTAATTACGCGCGAAACACGTCATATTTTTGAGCTGGTAATCTTTAATGAGCCAGAAAAATTACCGATCGAGCTATTGTTCGGTCATGCACATGAGGCGATGGAAGCTGCGGACGTTGTGATTGTTGCTTCAGGTACCGCAACCCTGGAAGCTGCTCTGCTGAAGAAGCCCATGGTCATCACTTACCGTATGCCCAATCTGAGCTGGCAGCTATTAAAGCGTATGCGTTTGCAGCCCTATGTTGGCTTGCCCAATGTGCTGGCAGGAAAGTTTGTGGTGCCTGAGTTGTTGCAAGATGATGCAACACCGGAGAAACTGGCAGAGGCCGCCTTGAAGCTGGTCACTGATAAAGACAATCTGCTCGAAATTCAGAAAGAATTTACCCAGATCCACCATAGCTTACGTCAAAATACTGCTGAAAAAGCTGCCGCTGCTGTGCTGGCATATTTAAAATAAGGGCACTTATGCTAATCTGCGGAGTAGATGAAGCAGGCCGCGGCCCCTTAGCAGGCAGTGTCTATGCAGCAGCTGTCATTTTAAATCCAAACCAGCCAATCATAGGACTTGCTGACTCAAAGAAGCTTTCCGAAAAAAAGCGTGATTATTTAGCTTGTGAGATTAAAACTAAAGCGCTTGCTTGGGCGATTGCCAGCTGTAGTGCACAAGAAATTGACGATATCAATATTCTGCAAGCAAGCTTGCTGGCAATGAAGCGTGCGATTGAGATGCTGCAGGTACTACCTGATCTGGTGCAGGTCGATGGTAATAAATGCCCAAAAATTGCCTTGCCATGCGAGGCAATTGTAAAAGGTGACAGCAAGGTACAGGAAATCTCCGCCGCATCTATCCTTGCAAAAACAGCACGTGATGCCGAGCTTTATGCACTGGATGTCCAATATCCGCAATACGGCTTTGCAAAACACAAGGGCTACCCAACCCCTTATCACCTCGAAATGTTAAGCATGCATGGCGTATCTGATGTGCATAGGCGTAGCTATGCGCCGGTAAGAGTGTTACTCAGCAATGGCTAAGCGAGTAACAAAAATACAGTTGGTTTTTTATGCAGGTCAGGCAAGGGCTGTTGTTTCCAGGCTTTAATACTGCGGCTGATGATTAATTCATCCTCTAAGCTGATATTACATGCGACGCAAAGCTTGGTTTCAGGATGTGCATGCGCCAGAATGTCAGCAAGTACATGCTGGTTGCGATAAGGCGTTTCAATGAAAATCTGTGTTTCGTTGTATTTTTGTGACTGCTTTTCTATTTCTTTCAAGCGTTGTACGCGCGCTGCCTTGTCAGCAGGCAAATACCCTAAAAACGTAAAACGCTGGCCATTAAAGCCGGAGGCCATCAGGCTTAATAAAATGGAGCTGGGCCCAACCAGAGGTGTAATGCGTATGCCTTTCTGATGTGCCAGCGCAGCTAATTTTGCGCCGGGGTCAGCAATGCCGGGGCAACCTGCCTCACTCATTAAGCCTACATCTTTGCCTGCCAACAGGGGCGCAAGTAAAGCCGGAATTGCCTTGTCTTCTGTATGCTCATTTAACGTAAGTAAAGTCAGCTCTCGCACTGGTTTTTGCGTCTTCATCAGCCCTAGAAAATGCCGGGCGGTCTTTTCATTTTCCACCACAAATACTTCTAGATTCTGTGCGATGCGAATGACCTCCGGTGGCAGTGCGCGCTCAAGATTGTCGTCACCAAGAGTGACGGGAATGAAATATAGCGTGCCCGGTTTTATAGCAGTTGTCATTGATTAATACTTTACTTGTACGCGGTAATTTAAAATGGTTTTACCTTCAGCCGGTATTTCTATTTTCCACACTGCTGTGTTGCTGGTGGCCTTTTGGCTAACATGGTTTTCTTTAAGTATTTTCCATTCACCGGGGATAGGCTCTTGAACTGTGACTGTGACACGTTCTTTTTTAGCGTTTTTCAGTACGATTTCATACGCACTTTCAAACATGCTGTTGCCTTTTGCCGGGCGAGGTAGTGCTTTAAAATCCGTCTGTTTTTTGTCAGCGGTAACATCAAATGAATCGCCTAGCTTGAGGCGTACTGTTTCATTTTTCGGCGTGTGGTCGATCTTGTCTTCACCCACAAATTGCGCATTGCCCTGACTGTCTTTTTTATATACGCGCATAATGCCTTTGGGTAAAGGCATGCCAAGTTTTGCGGCTTCTTTATTGACGAACTCTATAAAAGCACCGACTTTCATTTTTTGGCCTAGGTCACCATAGCTGGAACCGTAATAGTAATCAGCGCCACGCAGCACCAGTTCCTTACGTGCCGGAATGTTAGATGCAGACAGTAATGCAACTTGCTTGGTTTGATTCTCGGCAATAGTGGTAGGGCGATCCAGTGAATACAGATGATATTCAAGCAGCGACTCTTCAGCCATGCCAGCGCTGTCTTCTGCAGCCATTGCAAGGGTTTTATGCATGGCTGCGGATCTAGGGTGGTTTTCACGGACCATATTGACATCACCTGCAACCAGCTGCAATTTCGCGTTGTTATAGCTAGTGCCACTGGTATTGCTAAGCGTAACCCAACCTGATAAATCTAGGCTGTCTTCTTTCGGGCTTAACTCAGCCACGTAATCCGCTTTCCAGCCGAGACCGCCGGTTAAATAACTGAGTTCTACAGTTTGTGCGGATACTGTTTTATTGTTAAGTTTGGTGACCAGAGTAGGGCGGTCACGCAGGTTGCTGGGCACATCATCGTAAATAATACGCCCGGGTATCCCGGTTTCAATGCGATTGCCGATTCGCATTACCACGCCGTTATTTGCGGATAATACAGTGGCTTGCTCAGTAGTTTCTATACCTGTAGCCGGGTTAATTCTGGCAACAGTAACATTTTTACCTACGTATTTTTCAAGCAGTTTCTGCGGGGTAAGTAAATCAAAGTCGAAGTTCTGCTCCAGCGTAGTAAAGCTCCCTGCGTTACTCAGGCTGCGAAGCAGTGCGGTCTCAGGTCTTATCTGCGCGCTTACATCACGTAATGCAAGGCTGTTGAGGCCGCTATTCAGGTTAACTTTGCGCTGGTCTTTAACTAAAGCCAGATTGTTATTGTAAATAGTGACGGCAACACTTTGCTGGTCATTTAGCGTGCTGTGAATTTCATTCAATTCCGCTGCAATTGCAGCAGTAGAAAACATTGAAACAATGGCAGATGTAATTAATACGTATCGAGCAGACATGTCTTATTCCTTTAAATTGAATTAGGTACTGCATCTATTTGGATTGTACTTACAAAGACTATTTATATTACTGCGAAACCTTCGTTCTGTAACATATTGACTAGCGCAATCAATGGTAAGCCGATCAATGCATTAGGGTCGTCCCCGGTCATTTTCTCTATGATTGCTATACCCAAGCCCTCTGATTTTGCACTACCGGCACAATGGTAAGGCTGTTCTTTATTTAGATAGTTTTCGATCTGGTCATCAGTCAGCTTTCTAAATCTCACAATATAAGGCACGACTTCTGCCTGCATGTTTTGTGTGACAGGGTTGTATAGACAAAGTGCGCTATGAAAGATCACTTCTCTGCCGCGCATCAAACGCAGTTGTCTGGTTGCATTCTCATGGGTAAGTGGTTTACCTAACTGCTGATTATCCAGTGTTGCCACCTGATCGCAGCCGATTATCAGTGCATCAGCGTGAGATTCGCCTATCTTTCTTGCCTTTACCTGCGCAAGCCGCAGTGCTGTTTCCTGAGGTAGTTCGTTAGCTAACGGTGTTTCATCCACATCTGGTGATAACCATGAAAATGGTATCTGCAAATGAGTAAGAAGCTCACGCCTAAAAGGTGAAGAAGAAGCAAGAATTAGATGTTGGTTCATAGTTTTAGCTAGTAATAAAAAAGCCGACAGTTAGATTCTGTCGGCTTAACGTTAAAAAACAAATGGTTTATTCAGGTTGAATTTCAAGCAAAGCTTCGTCAGGAGTCACTGCATCGCCTTTGCTTACATTTACTGCGACAACAACACCGGTCGTTGCGGCCTGAATTTCATTCTCCATTTTCATCGCCTCAATCACAAGTACGCCATCACCAGCCTTGACCTTGTCGCCAACGTTCACTTTTACGGCAACAATAGTGCCCGGCATAGAGGTTGTTACATGGCCTGCATGTAAAGCGCGAGGACGGCCGCTTGCGGTACTGCTGGCAGCTTTCTTCTTGCCGCCGCCGGAAGCTACTCCGCTGCCTGAAACTTCAATTTCACTTAAAGTTTCTACAATGACTTCTTCTGCAATGCCGTCAATGCTTACATAGTATGGACGGTGTTCCTGACCGGCATGACCACTACCGGTCAGATTGATATGGAATGTCTCGCCATGCAATGTCACTTTGAATTCATTAGGCGCAAAACGGGAAGCGCTGGATTGTACCGCTGATTTTTCCAGCAATGCTTCAGGCGCCGCAGAACCTGCATTACGTTCTTGTAGATAAGTCTTGCCAATATCCGGGAACATCGCATAGGTCAGAACATCTTCCTGAGATTTTGCAAAAAGCTCGGCTTCTGCTGTCAGCTTTTCCATCTCTGGTTCAAGCAGGTCGGCTGGACGGCAGGTAATGATCTCATCATTACCAACAGCTATTTGCTTGATGTTGTCATCAACCGCAGCCGGTGATTTGCCATAATGGCCACGGAAATAATTTTTCACTTCATTGGTGATGGATTTATAGCGATCACCGGTCATCACGTTAAGAACAGCCTGTGTGCCTACAATCTGTGAAGTTGGTGTTACCAGAGGAGGGTAACCCAAGTCTTTACGTACACGTGGAATCTCCGCCAACACTTCATCCATGCGGTTTATCGCACCTTGTTCTTTTAACTGGTTGGATAGGTTGGAAATCATGCCGCCTGGTACCTGGTTGACCAGCACACGGGTGTCTACACCTGTAAACTCGCTCTCATATTGCCAGTATTTTTTACGCACGTCACGGAAGTATGCGGTGATTTCCTGTAATGCCTGTAAATCCAAGCCAGTATCATATTCAGTACCTTGCAGAGCCGCGACGATACTTTCAGTTGATGAATGGCTGGCGCCTTCACCAAAAGATGAGTTGCAGGTATCAACAATCGCAGCACCTGCTTCAATGCCTTTTAACAAACACATTGCTGATAAACCAGATGTTGCATGGCTGTGCAAATGAATCGGCAGGCCAACGGCTGCGCGCAATGCTGTTACCAAGTCCGTAGTAGCTGAAGGTGTGAGCAGGCCAGCCATATCTTTAATTGCAATCGTATCGCAGCCAAATGCCTCAAGCTCTTTTGCCAATGAAACAAAATGCGCAACATCATGCACCGGGCTTGTGGTGTAACTGAGCGTACCTTCAGCGTGCTTGCCTACTTTTTTAACGGCAGCAATTGAAGTTTTCAGGTTGCGCATATCGTTCATCGCATCAAAAATACGGAACACATCGACGCCGTTATCTGCTGATTTCTGTACGAAGGCACGCACTACATCATCAGAGTAGTGACGATAACCTAACAGGTTCTGGCCACGTAACAGCATTTGAATGCGGCTGTTTGGCAATGCTTTACGCAGCCTTGCCAGGCGCTCCCATGGGTCTTCTTTCAGAAAACGTACGCAGGCATCAAATGTTGCGCCGCCCCAGGCTTCTAGTGACCAAAAGCCGATAGAATCAAGCTTTGAACAGATGGGGAGCATATCAATGAGTGATTGATGTCCATCACGTAAAACTAATTCGGTAACATGTACTTTTGCCATTTTTTAATTGATCGCTTTAAGGTTTGAGTTAATCTTTAATATTGAATGAAGGTATCTAAATACCCTCATGTGCTGCAATTGCTGCAGAAATTGCAGCAGCAATCAGCTCTGGTGGAGGTTCATTTGCATAGTTAGTCAGTTCTGGATGTGACTCTACAAAACTGGTATTGAACTCTGCATTTCTGAAGTCCGGATGTTTCAAAATTTGCTGATAATACGGTATAGTTGTTTTCACTCCGTATATCAGCATGTCGTCCAAAGCACGGCGACCACGCTCAATCACGCTATCCCAGTCCAGTGCCCAAACCGTTAGTTTTGCACACATTGAATCGTAATAGGGAGGAATCACATAGCCGCTGTAAATTGCCGCATCCATGCGCACACCAGGACCACCCGGTGCATAGTAGCGCGTAATTTTTCCAAAGCTTGGCAAAAAGCCGTTTTTCGGGTCTTCAGCATTGATACGGAATTCCATCGCATAGCCGCGAAATTGGACATCACTTTGCTTATATTGTAGTGGCAAGCCGTAAGCAACACGGATTTGCTCCTGCACAATATCAATACCGGTAATCGTTTCTGTCACGGTGTGCTCAACTTGCAGGCGCGTGTTCATTTCCATGAAGTAGAACGTGTTGTCCGAGTCTAACAGGAACTCCACAGTCCCCGCATTTTCATAACCAACTGCTTTTGCCGCCTTAACTGCCAATCCGCCGATGTAGTCACGCTGCGCCTGGCTTAATTGAGGTGATGGTGCAATCTCGATCAGTTTCTGATTACGGCGCTGAATAGAGCAGTCACGTTCGAACAGATGGATAGCATTGCCTTGTGAATCAGCCAGTACCTGCACTTCAATATGGCGCGGTGATATTACACATTTTTCAAGAAAAACTTCCGGCTTACCGAAAGCTTTGCTCGCTTCACTAATGACGCGATCATAATTGCTTAATAATTCTTTTTCACTATCACAGCGGCGAATGCCACGACCGCCACCGCCGTTGGTCGCTTTAAGCATGACCGGATAACCGATTTTACCGGCAAGGGCTACTGCTTCGTCCAGATTTTCCAAATTACCATTACTGCCAGGGGTGCACGGAATGCCGGCATTGGTCATTGCGTTACGCGCCTGAATTTTATCGCCCATCTGACGAATGACATCAGCATTTGGACCAATGAATTTGATACCGCGACGCTCACAGATTTCAGCAAGCTCCGGATTTTCGGATAAAAAGCCATAGCCGGGATGCAAAGCATCGCAACCTGTCGCCACGGCGAGGTTTACAATATTGTGCGCATTCAGATAGCCGGATACAGGGTCTGTGCCGATATGATAAGCCTCGTCAGCTTTCTTTACATGCAAAGCCTGTCGATCCGCATCTGAATAAATTGCAACGGACTTGATGCCCATTTCTGAGCAAGCGCGTACAATTTAGCAACTAGAATTTTTTTGAACACGTAGTAAACCTTAAAATTTAATACAAAAACCGCATAATTGTAGCATGTGCTAGCTGATAGCCAAATCCCCAGCACTAAATTTAAGTGCCTTAGCCCATAATATTTTAATACACAGTGAAGATTTAAATGAGTACTCAACCAATATTAATTGATAACGTTGCCTTTGCTAAAAGAGGTGAGCGTCTTGCGGGTTCGCTTTCTCTTGCGGATTGCCCGCGGCTTGCCGAATTGCTTGGGTCGCAGGCATCTGATTCAAACGCATCTTCAGCTGACAAAGATTCTTCAAAAGATAATAGTATTATTCACTTCACTATTAATGGTGAAACCAATGCAGCAGGGCAGCACTTTTTGCATCTTTCATTAAGTGCAACGCTGAATACTTATTGCCAGCGCTGTCTGGAGCAAATGCCGCTTAACTTGAATCTGAGCTTTGATTATTTGATTAATGAGATAGATGCAAGCGATTCTGATGTGGCGTCTGTTGAAGATGATGACGATTATGATATTCAGGAGCCTAGTCAGGCTATGGATTTGCACAGACTTGTAGAAGATGAAGTTATCATGGCAACACCAATAGCCCCTACACATGAAGGGCATTGTGCTCAGCTTGCAATGCAAAGTGGAGAGAAACCCAACCCGTTCGCGGTGCTGAAAGGTTTAATCAAATCATAAAAAGCTTTAATTTAGGCTGACAAAAGCTTTGTTTTATATTATTATTGCGGATTAGTTATTTTTGTAATCTTAAATTAGTGATGC
>LNAP01003445.1_pt1 | contig 35433 bp, 29 predicted proteins | sample 602601 | NCBI WGS metagenome assembly LNAP01 (sample SAMN02440304, study PRJNA202911) | soil metagenome | biome: Subtropical and temperate rainforests or woodlands; isolation source: soil samples (1 kg each in a 20% v/v slurry with milli Q water) were... ... | reverse complement strand
TCGGTCTCCGAAACATCGTACCGGGCCATGATCAAGGTCCTCCTGGGACCTTGAATCACGACAAACCCAAACGCTCAATGGTTATGGGTACAGAACCTAGGGCCCGATCGGTAAGCTGCCACGACACGAGGTGAGCCGAAATTCGCTCGTCGGCTTCTTGCCTCCGTGTGATTGCCGAATGGATAGTGGCGAGATAGTCGGCGCCGTTGCGCCGGATTGAAAGTCGTTGCTCAAGGCGCTGCGCTCCGGATGACAACAAAGCATCTAGCCGAACTACGGCTGCTTCGAACGGTTCGCCTTCATAGAGCGCAGGCGCTCGGATCGAATGAGCAAATTCGGTCAGAGTATCACGCGCCGCTGCAAGCGCTATGTTGCGCGACTCAGCCACGCTAACAGCGCGTCGCGCAGCGACATCGGCAGTCCGCAACTGTCCACCTTCGCGCAACGCATCTAACATGCTTTCGATCTCGACTATGATCGCATCTGCGGATGCCGTTCGCCGATCGAGGTCGGCCAGAGCTTCTTCGTCTAGCCTTCGCGCGGCTATCGCCTCGATCTCGCGCTCCAAGCGCTCAACGGTCACCTGTACTTCGCTGCGGGTCCGGCCCAAAGTCAGCAGTCGCTCCGCAGAAGCGGACAATGTCCTCACTTTACGATGGACATGATCGCTGAGCGAACCTTCGTCTAGTTCAGTGAAATCTCGATCGCATACCGGGCAAACATCGGAAGCAATAAATGACGTCAGTTCCGCCAATGCCGCCCCCAGGCTGCCCGCACTGCTTGCTAAGCGAGCGACTTCTTGATCAATGGTTTCACGCTGGCGCTGGGCGACGTCGCGCTCATCCTGCGCTAACGTATGCCGTGCTAAGTCGGCGCGCGCTTGGGTCGAGCGATCGGACGTTTGCTTTTGCTCGGTGCGCAGACGCGTCAGCGCCGCCTGAGCAAACTGTTCCGGGTCGCTTGGAAACGAGATATCGGGTAGGAAGGCTTCAATGCGACCGCGGACCGTCCTTACGCGCGCGCCGTATTTGGCCTCCCAGCGAGCAAACGCTTCAGGTGCATCTTCCGAGTTAGGCGGAGTGGCAGCAGTACGGGAAAGAGTAGCGATCCGTGCCGCGTCGATCTCTCGTCGGATGGAGGCAAGTCTCCGCTGCTGATCTGCTAGCTGTGCCAACGATTCAGTGTCATTTCCTCCCGAAAGGGCTGCCGCCACGTCATCCAGCGTCTCCTCACGTACTTCAACGGACAGCTGAAGCGCGGAGCAGAGTGTCGCGAGTTCGCTCAGCGTGCCCTGTATTAACGCATTCAGCTCCTCACGCATTTTGCGCTGATCGGAGAGCAACTGCTCAAGGCGGGATCTATCATTCTCCGCAACCGACCACCCGTCGACGATCTTACGGACGTTGCGTACGTCCGCCAGAGGCTTCAGCCCGGCCTCCAGAGCGTCCAGACGATCCAGTCCAAGCAGCGTACTAACGAATTGCGCTAGAGGCGATGTCGCATCACTCCCAGCGTCCTGATAGATCTGCAGCAATTGGCCGAGCAGAGCTTGCGGCAGAAATGCCCGCTCCCGAAAGAAGGCGGCTCGCTGCTCGTCTAGCGCAGTGATGGACTGTGAACCAGATGCGTTCAACACTGCCTTGAAGCTCTGCTCCGAGGTCCCGGCCTGAGCCTTAAGCGAGACGCTGCCTTCGGACGCCGAGCGATGCAACAACTGCTTGTCATAGCCGGGGTCAGCGCGCTCCAGCGACTGGACTTTTCCAGTGAGCGCGAGCTCGACGGCGGATAGCAGACTCGTCTTTCCAGCGCCGTTTTCACCATGGAGGAGCACGACCTTAGCGTCTAGGGGCGCATAGATCTGCCCCCGGATACTGCGGAAGTTGCTGATGTTGAGGCTTCTGAGGATAAGATCGCTCATGATTGCTGGTCTTCCGGTTTGGACCGTAATGCACTGTTGATCGCCAGTGCAACCGTATCCGTCACTGCCTGCTCTCCGGCTTCGGACGCGTCGATTAATGAGTTGACGAGGGAGATGTCAGCATCTGCGGAAAGCGCGCCAACGAGCTGATCAATGGCTGGGAGACTGCCGTTCTGAGTGTCAACTGTGGGCAGCGGAAGAGTCAGAGGAAGAAGCACGCGGATGCGATTATCAAGCTGCAGTTTGGCAGTCTCGTCGGCCGGCCTACCTTGGCCGTCTATGTTGACGCCTTCCACCTGTAGCAAGCGGCAAGTCTCGGACAAGGCCTCGATCCCTTCTGCCAGCACCGCGCCTGCGAGAATCGCCGTCACAACATATCGCGAACCGGTAACGTCGAGTGCGCGGCTCAAGGCTTCGACCCGCTGGCGGACGCGCCCGCCATCTCGATCGCCGTAGTCTCCAGTTGTGGTGTCGATCAGAAGTACCAAGTCCAGAGCTCGACCGGCGCGGCCACGCATCGCGCCAGTGAACGCGAACTCGACGCCAGCGACTTTGAAGGGCGTCGGCAGATCACTGTAGCCAGCGTCCCGGAGCCGCTGCTGGATTGCCTGTATTAGAGGTGAGCTGCTCATAGCATCATCTCCGCGACAAATTCCTGCTGAAGCGTCGCTGCGTCATTGCAGCGCGCGAGTAGGTCGCCAAGGCTTACATGCGTTTCGCCGACGTGTCCGGTCCGGCCGGGCGCCACGCGTATGCGCCGTGCGCTTATGGCGCCTCCCGCCATCTGATGCCAGGCATTGTCGGCATGAACGACAACCGGATTGTCGTTTGCGAAGGCTCCATCGTTTTTCAGAGCGATCGCTTCTGTCGCGGATTTCACCAAAAAGAGGGGGCGATCCACACCGCCTGGACGCAACGCGCGGGCGGTCATGGCTCCGGATGTCAGGTTGTCTGACACAGGCCTGCGTAGCTCCCAAAGCCGAGCTTGCCGTCCATTTTGCAAGAGGGACAAGGCGACCGCAAGGCGTCCGAGACCCATGCTTTGGGCATTCTGGTCGGCAGCGATGAGATTGGGCGTCGAACTACAGAGCGCTTCATAGCGCGCCGGACTGGAAGACAGAGCACCCTTCCGGAATAGCGAAAGCATTCGAGACCAGATTGAGATGGCGTCGTTTACGAACGCAGTCCTGTTCTGGACCCCCGGGGCGGGGAGAGCGAGGTCAGCGATGTCGTTTCGGAGCGTTTCCAGCGATGGTCCGAGAGCAATAGCAATTGGACTTTTCCCCGAGGCAACAAGATCTAGTTCCATTAATCGGCCAAGCTTATCTGCGAGCAGCTTCAGCACTAAAGCGATCAATACCTTCTCGCCCCAGGCGCGCAATAGCGTCGCGTCGTGAACGGCGTTCGGATCGAGATTGTACGCTTCGCCATAGGAGACGCGCAGCACGTCGCGCTGTCCTTGCTGAATGCTGTCTTCGCAGAAGATGTGGGCAGGAGCTTCCGGCGTGCAAGGCCAGGGCCAAGCGTGCAAAGCTCGCGCGCGCGCAAACAGGGTTTGAAGATTGTTGTCCTGAATCGAAAGCCCCAGCACCAACGTCTTGTGGGTTACCGCAAGTCCTACGACCTCGTGGCACATGGCCGCGTACTCAGCCGCTTCCGGCCAGCCCAATATTTGCGTGTAACTTCCAGTCAGGAATCGCCGAAAGATCAACGGTTCGCGCGCGGCATGCACGATACATCCATGGAACTTTAGGAGCCGAGCGCGTCCGGCAGGACCCCGCAACTGATTGGGATCGACTACGACTTGCATTACCCCCGGCACGCCATTGCTTAGTCGCTCGACTGCCGCTTCGATGAAGCCATCCCAATTGGCTGAAGCAATCGCTTGTACTGCTCCTTCGAGAATGAGAACTGCGATACAGAGATGCTCAGCGGCCGGCGGCGCCGGATTCTCAAACGCCCCTCGGATGTCGATAGCGTCCCAAAGTATGAAGTCCGCGTCTGTACCCTGAACGCGGATGTCGAGCACGCGCGAATATTTCTTCCAAAGCCGATCGATGATAGCATCGTGTTCCGGCCACATAGCCAACGGCTGTCCGTACTGAGTTTGGACGCTTACGGGGGCAATTTCAGCAAGAACGAGCGCCTCCTCGAATGCCGGAAGGTAGGCCGCAGCGGTCGCTGGATTGATTGCCCGCTCGCGGATGTAGTCGAACGCTCGTTCGATCAGATTGCCTAGATTGGGAGCCTGTCGAGAGATGCCCGAACCGACCCACAGCGCAAACTCGCCATTCTCGACCGCATGCGCCATCTGGGCAAACTCGGCGTTGAATTTCGCAAGCACGTCTCGCACGGAAATTTGGTTAGCAGTCGGCGCCAGCGCCACGTCGTCCCCCGCTCTGACGCGATCGGCGTCACCTTCAGCGGACGAGATTACTTCTCAGCGTAGGGTTGTCCAGTGCGGAAAGACGCGCCTCCGCTGTGACGCACTTTCTTGGCTACGGTGTAAAGTCTCGCGAATGCTACGAGGAGGTCTGCTTTGGGCATTTTTGATCGAGCCTGCGCCCTTTACTTGCCATTCAACTCTGCTCTTCCAGAGCACAGGTGCTGAGGCCAAGCGAGCGTGGGGAAGCCCTATTGAACCAGTTCAGAAGGCTTGGAGCCTCCCGATCACACCCTGCAATGATGCCACCATACCCCTGTTTTGCCCGACGGGTCAAATAGATTTCGTGAAAAGCGAAAAACATAAAGCCGCCAAGGGGGCGGCTACTGTGCATGGGGTTGTTTTCGCAGTTTTTGTTTGAGGCGGGGGCTCGCGCGGCCGGAGGAGGCTTGGCGGCTTCCCCTTAGCTATCGACCTTCAGCGCGGCAATGAAGGCTTCCTGCGGGATGTCGACCTTGCCGAACTGCCGCATCTTCTTCTTGCCTTCCTTCTGCTTCTCCAGAAGTTTGCGCTTACGCGTGATGTCGCCGCCGTAGCATTTTGCGGTGACGTCCTTGCGCAGCGCGCGGACGGTTTCGCGCGCGATCACCTTGCCGCCGATCGCCGCCTGGATCGGGATCTGGAACATGTGCGGCGGGATCAGCTCCTTCATCTTCTCGACCATGGCGCGGCCGCGGCCTTCGGCGCGGGTGCGATGGACCAGCATCGAGAGCGCGTCGACCGGCTCGGCGTTGACGAGGATTTGCATCTTGACGAGGTCGGCCGGCTTGTAGTCGGTCAGATGATAGTCGAACGAGGCGTAGCCCTTGGAGACCGACTTCAGCCGGTCGTAGAAGTCGAACACGACCTCGTTGAGCGGCAGGTCGTATTTCACCATCGCGCGAGAGCCGACATAGGTCAGCTCCTTCTGCACGCCGCGGCGGTCCTGGCACAGCTTCAACACGCTGCCGAGATATTCGTCGGGCGTCAGGATCGTGGCTTCGATCCAGGGCTCCTGGATCTCCGCGATCTTGACCACGTCGGGCATGTCGACGGGATTGTGAATCGAGATTTCCTGACCGTCGGTCAGCTTCATCTTGTAGATCACGCTCGGCGCGGTCGCGATCAGGTTGAGGTCGAATTCGCGCGACAGGCGTTCCTGGATGATCTCCAGATGCAACAGCCCGAGGAAGCCGCAGCGGAAGCCGAAGCCGAGTGCGGCCGACGTCTCCATCTCGTAGGAGAAGCTGGCGTCGTTGAGGCGCAGCTTGCCCATCGCCGCGCGCAAGGTCTCGAAATCGTCGGCGTCGGCCGGGAACAGACCGCAGAACACCACGGGGATGGCCGGCTTGAAGCCCGGCAGCATTTCCGTCACCGGCTTCTTGTCGTCGGTGATGGTGTCGCCGACGCGGGTGTCGGCGACTTCCTTGATGGCCGCCGTGATGAAGCCGATCTCGCCCGGACCGAGCTCGTCGACCTGCGTCATCTTCGGCGTGAAGAAACCGACGCGCTCGATGTCATAGGCCGCGCCGGTGCCCATCATGCGGACCCGGCTGCCCTTCTTCATGACGCCGTCGACGACGCGGATCAGCACGACGACGCCGAGATAGACATCGTACCAGCTGTCGACCAGCAGCGCCTTCAGCGTCGCGTCGCGATCGCCTTTCGGCGGCGGCAGGCGGGTGACGATGGCTTCGAGCACGTCGGGAACGCCGAGGCCGGTCTTGGCCGAGATCATCACCGCGTCGGAGGCGTCGATGCCGATGACGTCCTCGATCTGCTGCTTGACCTTCTCCGGCTCTGCGGCGGGAAGATCGACCTTGTTCAGGACCGGCACGATCTCATGACCTGCATCAAGCGCGTGGTAGACGTTGGCGAGCGTCTGCGCCTCGACGCCCTGGCTGGCGTCGACCACCAGCAGGGAACCCTCGCAGGCCGCCAGCGACCGCGAGACTTCGTAGGCGAAGTCGACATGGCCGGGCGTGTCCATCAGGTTGAAGATGTAGTCCTTGCCGTCCTTGGCCTTGTAGGCAAGGCGCACCGTCTGCGCCTTGCCGCGCTCGCGCTCGATGTCCATGGAATCGAGCACCTGCTCCTTGCCCGCCATCTCGCGGTCGGAGAGGCCGCCCGTCATCTGGATCAGGCGGTCGGCCAGCGTCGATTTGCCATGGTCGATATGGGCGACGATGGAGAAATTGCGGATGTTCGAAATGGGGACGGTCGTCATGGGCGCGGGATACCACTCACATCCCCGTGCGGCAACCATATTGCTGTATTTTCAGGGTCTTTCTTCACGCCAAGCTGATTCCACGACGGCCCAAAACGCGCTACGCAACGACCATGTCCACGACCTCGATCCCCTCCGCCCGACCGCGCGTCAAAGCCCGGGTGAGCCTTGGCCGCTTTCGGGCCTGGCTGGTTGCCAATGCGACCCGGCCGGAGGCGCGCCTCTGGCTGGTGGTCCAGCTCGCCATCCTGCATGCGGTGATCTGGACCTTCATCCTGATCAATCTCAAAGCGGCGCAAGACGTTCACATGGACGTCGCGGAAGCCTATGGCTGGGGCCAGAAATTCCTGCTCGGCTACGGCAAGCACCCGCCGCTGTCGGGCTGGGTCGCCGGCCTCTGGTTCACCGTGTTCCCGGCGACGGACTGGGCGACCTATGCGCTGGCGATGGCGACGGTCGGTGTCGGCATGGTGATCTGCTGGCTCGTGAGCCTGCGCGTCGTGGACGCGCGTCGCGCCTTCCTCGTCGTGGTGATGATCGCGCTCTACCCGATCTTCAATTTCAAGGGTTTCAAGTACAACCCGGACCTGCTCCAGCTCGTCACGCTGCCGCTTCTGGTGCTCGCCTATCTCAACGCCTTCGAGAAGCGGAGCTGGCAGTCCGGCATCTGGTTCGGGCTCGCCGGCGCGCTGGCGCTGATGACCAAATACTGGGTACTGACCATGATCGGCGCCATTGGCCTTGCCGCGCTGATCCATCCCGATCGTATGAAATTCCTCCTGTCGCCGGCCCCGTGGGTGGCGATCGCGACGATGGCGGTGGCGATGATCCCGCACATCGTCTGGCTGGCGGACGCGCATTTCGTGCCGCTCACCTATGCCGGCGACACCTACAGCCTCGAGGACAGCCGCCTCGTGCATCAGCTCGTGGCCGGCTACATCCTGCATAATTTCGCGCTGCTGGCCTTGCCGGTAGCGCTCGCCGCGCTGGCCATGGCGCTGGTGCCGCATTGGTTCACGCTGCTGTTGCGCGCGCCCTCGCGTATCGTCACGCGGGCCTGGGCGCGCGGCGCCAATGCGGGCGTCAATCTCTCGCAGGCGATGAATGTCTGGATCATCCAGATCATTGTCGCGGTCGGCCCGCCGCTCGGCGCGCTGGTCTTCAGCATCTACATGAAGACCGATTGGGGCATCTCGCTGTTCTTCCTGGTGCCGCTCGCGCTGGTCGCGATCCCTGCGCTGCGGGTGCAGGGCGCAGTGCTGTTCAACATCGTCGCAATCTGGCTCGTGCTCAGCGTCGCGACGCTCATGGCCTCGCCCTGGATCGCCGCGCGCGAGATGGCCGCCAATGCCGGCAACACCGCGACCTACGGCGCGCGCTCGGATCTCGCACGCGAGCTGACGCAGGCCTGGCACGCGCGCTTCGCCTCACGCTGGGCGATCGTCGCAGGCACCATGGAGTCGATCCAGCCGATGGTGTTCTACAGCCCCGATCATCCCGCCGCTTTCGTGCCGATCGAAGCCTGGGATTCCGGCTTGATCTCGCGCGACGACATCAGGACATACGGCTTCATCGGCGTGTTCGATCCGACCGACGGTCGCCTGCCGGCATTCGAGAAATGGGTGTCGGAGACCGCGCCGAACGCCGAGCGCATCGTGATGACCACGCGCCGCTTCACTCACGGCAAGGCCGGTCCGTCGATGAGCTGGAACATCTACATCGCGCCGCCGGCGAAGTGACGAGGGACTAAATCCCTTCCTCGTTGAACTTGCTTTCAACGAGTTCGGTGATTGCCGCGAGCGCGGCATCCGCTTCGGCACCGGCCGCGGCCACCGTGATCGTCGTGCCCGGGCCGGCCGCGAGCATCATCAGGCCCATGATCGAGGTGCCGCCGACCGTCTCGCCGCCGCGTGTCACCCACACCTGCGCGTTGAAGCGCTCGACGGCCTGGACGAATTTCGCGGAGGCGCGGGCGTGCAGGCCGCGCTTGTTGATGATCAGGAGGTCCTTGGAGATCGCGCCCGCGGGCACGCCCGACCCGGCTTGCGGCGCGTCGTCGCTCATTTGCCGGCGAGCACGCGGCTGGCGATGGTGACGTATTTGCGACCCGCTTCCTGGGCCATCGCGATCGCGTCGGGCAGCGCGCGCTCTTCGCGCACCTTGGCGAGCTTCACCAGCATGGGAAGGTTGATGCCCGCGAGGACTTCGACCTTCGGCCGGCTCATGCAGGATATCGCCAGGTTGGATGGCGTGCCGCCGAACATGTCGGTGAGGATCGCAACGCCATCGCCGGAATCGACGCGGTTAACCGCCTCGATGATGTCGCTTCGACAGAGATCGGAATCATCTTCGGCGCCGATCGTGATCGCTTCGATTTGTTTTTGTGGGCCCATGACATGCTCAAGCGCTGCCTTGAACTCGTCGGCAAGGCGCCCGTGGGTCACAAGTACTAGACCAATCATCGGAAGGCGCTTTTGGTGCACCGCACGAACGCGCCACTTTGACCATCCAGAGCCCCCGCGCAAGGGGGGATGTTGCGTATCTCCCTGAATCTAGACGGATGGATAAGGGGAGCTGGGTCGGTCTATTCGGTCGCGATAGTGGGGTTCATATGGTTACAATTTCCCTTCAAACAATCGCCTCAAGGGTTAGTCGAAGGTTAACTCTTGGTAGTGGTCAAGGCCGCAACAACCAAAGGGAGGGGCGAATAGCCGCGCCCGACCGGGATTCGGGGTATTTCGACACCGAAAATGCTTGTTTTGAGCGATTCTGCCGCGGGCAGGCGTTCCGCCTCCGCAGCGTCCAGATCGACCACGAGGCCGACGGTCGCATGCTCCACGAAGTCGCAGTGGCGGATCCCCAGTCCTCGGACCTCGATCAGGCCGGCCAGTCTCGGCGCGGGACGGACCTCAATTTCATGGCCGACTGTCGCCAGATGGACACGGTCGTCCCCGACCAGGACGGCGCTTTCGACCACGCCGGCGCGCCCCGCCATGATCAAATCGAAGGCGAGCCGCGACTTGCCTGAGCCAGACGGCCCGCGGATCAGCACGGCCAGAGTCCCCACCTTGACCGCGGAGGCGTGAACACTGGGGCCGCCGTCGCTCATAGCGCCGGCAGCCTCACCACGAAGCGCGCGCCGGCAACCGTCGGCGCGCCGTCCGCGTCCAGCGGGCCCGCACGGTTCTCGGCCCAGATGCGTCCGCCATGGGCATCGACGATCTGCTTCGAGATCGACAGGCCGAGGCCGGAGTTCTGGCCAAAGCCTTGATGCGGACGATCGGTGTAGAAGCGCTCGAAGATGCGCTCCAGTGCGTCGTCGCGGATGCCGGGGCCGTCGTCGTCGACCACGATCTCGATCTCGGAGCGGACGCGGCGGCAGGTGAGGCGTACCTTGCTGCCTGCTTCCGAGAAGGATTGCGCGTTGGAGAGCAGGTTGGAGACCACCTGCCCGAGCCGCGAATCATGGCCGGTCACGGCGAAGGCGTCGGTTGGGCTGCGTCCCTCGAAGCGGGTCTCGACCGCGACGTCATGGCCGAGCTTGGTCTCGTTGGCGACGGACACGAGCGTCGTCAGCAGGCGGCGCAGGTCGACCGGGACCGCATCCTGGCGCTGCAATTCGGCGTCGAGGCGGCTGGCGTCGGAGATGTCCGAAATCAGCCGGTCCAGCCGCTTGACGTCGTGCTCGATCACCTCGAGCAGGCGGGCGCGGCTGTTCTCGTTGCGCGCCAGCGGCAGCGTCTCGACCGCGGAGCGCAGCGAGGTCAGCGGATTCTTCAGTTCGTGCGCGACATCGGCGGCGAACATTTCGATGGCTTCGATCCGGCTGTAGAGCGCGCTGGTCATGTCGCGCAGCGCGCCGGAGAGATGGCCGATCTCGTCGCGGCGGCGGGTGAAGTCGGGAATCTCGATGCGGGCCTTGATGCGGCGGCGAACGCTCTCGGCGCTGTCGGCAAGCCGGCGCACCGGTCCTGCGATCGTGCTGGCGAGCAGCAGCGACAGCATGATCATGACCGCGGCGGCAACACCGCCGACCTTCAGGATTGCGAGGCGCTCGGCGGTGACCATCTGGTCGATGTCGTCGCCCTGGGTGGACAGCATCAACGCGCCGTGGATGGCGCGCGAGCGCAGCACGGGGACCGCGACCGAGACGATCACCTCGCCGCGCGCATTGACCCGCACCATCGAGCGCTTCTGGCCCTGGAGTGCGTCACTCACTTCCGCATAGCCGTTGCCGTTCTCGGGCCCGAGCTCGCGATAGAGCGGCAGGTCGCCGCGGTTCAGCCAAGTGCGCACCGCGACCATGCCGCGCTCGACGAAGCCGGGCTTGTCGGCCGGCGGCGGCAGGTTGAGGCGCAGCACGTTTTCGAGATTGCGGCTGTCGAGCAGCAGGCTGCCGTTCGGATCGTAGATGCGGGCTCGCGTCTTGGTCGGCGAGATCAGCGTGCGCAGCACCGGCGCCACGCGTTCCGGATTGATCGGAAAGTCCAGCGGCGAATACTCGTCCGGTCCGCCATAGGTCTCGCCCGGCTTGAGGTCGAGCAGCCGGTCGGGATCGATGGTGATGGTGTTGGTCTGGACGGTCGCGGACGCCGCGATCGCGCCGGCGATGATTTCGGCCTGCACCAGCAGGCTCTGCGCGCGCGCGTCGATCAGGCCGGCGCGGAACTGCGATAGGTAGAGGATGCTCGCGACCAGCGCGACAAGCCCGGCGAGGTTGAGCGAGACGATGCGGCGGGTCAGGCTCGAGAAGGACAGCGCGAAGAAGAACTGCCCGGCGCGCTTCAGCCAGTTCAGCGGCTGCCAGCCCTGTGCGGCCGGCCTGTCCTCGGCGACGTGCTCCAGACCGCCGTCGGATGCGACATCCCCGGCGCTCTGGTTCTCGTCAGGCTGCGTTCGGTCAAGCAATGCTTACGCCCGCGTTAGGACTTCTCGTGTGAAGGGTCCCCGCATCCTAGAGCCATCCCGGTCCCGATGGAATCAGAACCGGCGATGGTCTTTGTTGAAGGCGCGTGAGGCTCAGGCTTCCTTGAAGCGGTAGCCGACGCCGTACAGCGTCTCGATCATCTCGAACTCGTTGTCGACCACCTTGAACTTCTTGCGCAGCCGCTTGATGTGGCTGTCGATGGTGCGGTCGTCGACATAGACCTGGTCGTCGTAGGCGGCGTCCATCAGCGCGTTGCGGCTTTTGACCACGCCGGGCCGGGTCGCCAGCGCCTGGAGGATCAGGAATTCGGTGACGGTCAGCGTCACCGGCTCGTTCTTCCAGGTGCAGGTATGGCGTTCCGGATCCATGCGCAGCAGGCCGCGGTCGAGCGCCTTGGCGTCGTTCTCCTTCGGCGTGACGGTCGGGTCCTTCGGCGCCGAGCGGCGCAGCACGGCCTTGACGCGCTCGACCAGCAGACGCTGCGAGAACGGTTTGCGGATGAAGTCGTCGGCGCCCATCTTGAGGCCGAACAGTTCGTCGATCTCTTCGTCCTTGGAGGTCAGGAAGATCACCGGCAGGTCGGACTTCTGCCGCAGACGACGCAGCGTCTCCATGCCGTCCATGCGCGGCATCTTGATGTCGAGGATGGCGAGATCGGGTTGGGTGGTACGGAAACCGTCAAGCGCGGAGGCGCCGTCCGTGTAGGTCATGATGCGGTAGCCTTCGGCCTCCAGCGCGATCGAGACGGATGTGAGAATGTTGCGGTCGTCGTCGACCAAAGCGATTGTGGGCATGAGCCTCTGCTTTCTGCTTTCCGTTTGGGTCGTGGCTTAAACGGCGAGCAATCCACTGATGCGCCGCATACATGGGTGCCGAATTTGGCGTTCGAACCTTGTCACCGAGCAATGCAAGCTGGGCTGAAGTGTGACCAAGTTCCACGAAACACGGCAGATTCGCCGCATGTCGACCCATAACCAGACCCTCGTTTACCCGAAAAAAGGCCCTCCTTGCAACCACCCGTGCCGAGAAAGCCAATGCAACCGACCCCCGATTTCGACCCCGGAAAGCTCGCCAGATCGCTGCTCAGGCGGTCGCGCCAAGGTGCGCTGGCAACGCTGATGGCAGGCTCCGGCGATCCCTATTGTTCCCTGGTCAATCTGGCAAGCCACCCGGACGGCTCCCCGATCCTGCTGATCTCGGGACTGGCGGTCCACACCAGGAACATCCTCGCGGATAGCCGGGTCTCGTTGATGCTGGACGAGCGTGTGGCCGGCGATCCCTTGGAAGGCGCCCGGATCATGCTGTCTGGCCTGGCCGAACAGGCCGCAGCCGACCGGGAGCTGCTCCAGCGGCGGTATCTCAATGCCCATCCTTCGGCTGAAGCCTTTGTATCGTTTAAGGATTTCTCCTTTTTCCGGATCCGGCCGACGGGAACCCATCTGGTCGCCGGCTTTGGCCGGATCGTCGACCTCAGGCCGGAGCAGTTCATAACTGACCTCGCCGGCGCTGAGGACCTGCTGGCGGCGGAGGAGGGGGCCGTCGAGCACATGAACGCCGACCACCGCGACGCCATGGGCCTCTACGCCACCAAACTCCTCGGTGCGGCCGAGGGCGACTGGCGCTGCACCGGCTGCGACCCCGAGGGCCTCGATATGCAGGATGGCCAGACCGCGCTGCGGCTCGATTTCCCGGAGCGCGTGACCAACGGCACGGCGCTACGAAAAATGCTGGTCCGCCTCGCTGGCGAAGCGCGCACAAAGCTGGACTCAAGCGCAACAAATTGAACGCCGTTGCCTATCGCTGCGACCCAAGACCGTAATGGTCTTGAGGTGCGCAGCGAGAGGATTGATGACACGCCGTCGTCTGACGCTGGTTGCGGGTGTGGCGCTCGCGATCATGGTATCGCTGGCCACCCCCGGCCTCGCCCAGAAGGGTGATCTCTCCGCGCGAAGCGCGCGGATCAGCGCGCTGAGAAGCGCCGGCAGATATTCGGAAGCGCTGCCGCTGGCGCAGGCCATGGTGGCGTCTCTCGAGAAAACCACCAACAATCGCGACCTCGCAGGCGCTCTCAACAACCTCGCGCAAATCCATGCCGATCAGGGCCACGACGACCAGGCCGAGCCGATCTACAAGCGTGCCATCGCGCTGATGGAAAAGGGGACGGGTCTCGACAGCGTCGAGATCGCACCGGTCCTGAACAACCTTGCCGCACTCTATCAGCGGCAGAGCCGGCTTTCCGAGGCTGAGCCGCTGTTCAGGCGCGCGCTCGCTGTCCGCGAGAAGGCGCTGTCGCGCGAGCATCCCGATGTCGGCCAGTCGCTCAACAATCTCGGCACGCTCTATGTGAAGCAGCAGCACTACGCGGACGCGGAGCCCTTGTTTCAACGGGCGCTGGCGATCTACCAGAAGGTCGGTGGCCCCGAGCATCCGGCCGTCGCGACCCTCCTGAACAATCTCGGTCAGCTCTATCGCGATCTCAACCGCGACGCGGAGGCCGAAGTACCGGTCAGGCGCTCGCTCGCGATCCGCGAAAAGGTGCTGGGGATGGATCATCCCGACGTCGCGCGATCCCTCAACAATCTTGCCGGCCTCTACGAGCACCAGCGGCGCTATGCCGACGCCGAGCCGCTCTATCGCCGTGCGCTTGCTATCCGCGAGCGGGCGCTCGGGCCCGATCACCCTGATGTCGCGACCTCGACCAGCAACCTTGCTTATTTCCTCTACGTGTCTGGTCGAAATGCGGACGCGCTGCCTCTCGCAGAAAAAACCCTTCGCAGCGACCGCGCGCAGCTGCGCGTCGTGCTGCCGGTCCTGTTCGCTGCGCGGCAGCAACATCTGCTACCTGACGACAAGGCGCTGGACGAGGCGCTCGCCGCGATCCAGCGCGGTACGCAATCGTCTGCCGCATCCGCCGTGAACAAGCTCGCCGTGCGACTCGCTGCCGGCAGCGACCGGCTTGCCGAGCTGGTGCGCCGGGATCAGGACCTCGCGGCCGAGTCCGAGGCGCTCGACAAGGCGATCATCGTCGCAGTGTCGAAGCAGTCGGCCCAGCGCGACGTCGCGGCCGAGGCGCGCAGCCGTGTGCGGATCGCGACGATTGCGAACGAGCGTGCAGGCTTGCAGAAGACGTTCGTCGTCGAGTTCCCGGACTACGCCTCGCTTTCCAATCCGCTGCCGCTGGCCGTGAAGGACATCCAGCCGCTGCTGTCGGCCGATGAGGCGATGGTACTCTTTTCCGTGGTCGACAAGCAGAGCCATGTCATCGCGATCACGCCCGAGGGTGTCGAGTGGAAGGAGATTCCGCTCGGCGCGGACGCGCTGGCGCAGAAGGTCACGGCGTTCCGCCGCGGACTCGATGTCGGCAAGGCGCGCGATGCGTCCGGCAAATCCGGATTGTTCGATCTTGCGCTCGCCAACGAACTCTATGTCGCGCTGCTCGGTCCGGTCGAGGCTCTGACAAAAGGCAAGCGTAACCTGCTGGTGGTGCCGTCGGCCGCGCTGACCGCCTTGCCGTTTCACCTGCTCGTCATGGAGAAGCCGCAGGCTGCGATCCCGGATACGCTCGATGGCTACCGCAGCGCCGCCTGGCTGCTGCGGCGTCAGGCCGTGTCGGTGCTGCCGTCGGTGGCCAGCCTGAAATCGCTGCGTGCCTTTGCGCCGAGAGACCAGGGCGTGAAGCCGATGACCGGCTTCGGCGATCCCGTGTTCAATCCCGCGCTGGAAGGGCCGGCCGATCGTCGCGCAGCGAATGGAAAGGTTGCCGCGCGCAGCATCGTGACATCAGCCTATACCGACTTTTGGCGCGGTGCCGGCGTCGATCGCGCGCGGCTGGCGCAGGCGCTGCCGCAATTGCCGGATACAGCGGATGAGTTGAATGCGGTGGCCAAGGATGTCGGCGCGGCCGCAGCCGACATCCATCTCGGCCGCGATGCCAGCGAGACGACGCTGAAGCGTGCAGCGCTTGCTCAATACAGCATCATCTACTTTGCCACCCACGGCCTCGTCGCTGGCGACATCAAGGGATTGGGCGAGCCTTCGCTTGCTCTCTCCATTCCTGAACAACCCACGGAGCTGGATGACGGCCTGCTCACGGCGAGTGAAGTCGCCCAGCTCAAGCTCAATGCGGATTGGGTTGTGCTGTCGGCCTGCAACACCATTGCCGGCGACAGGCCGGGCGCTGAAGCCCTGTCGGGACTGGCGCGCTCGTTCTTCTACGCCGGCGCCCGCGCGCTGCTGGTCTCGCACTGGGCCGTGGATTCGGAAGCTGCCACACGCTTGACCACCTCGACTTTCGAGTTGCTCAAAAACGAACCAGAAATAGGCCGTGCCGAAGCCTTGCGGCGCGCGATGTTGGCGTATGTTGATGACGCCTCGTCGCCGCGCAACGCTTACCCCGCGATGTGGGGACCGTTCGCACTGATCGGTGAAGGCGAGGTACGATAGCCCGGTCCAGGATTGTGCGTCGCAACAATCTCTGGAACGCCGAAACACGCATTTGGTTGCGCGATCATTCGTGATTTCTGGATGCGGATGCTCAGGGCTGACATGCGCGACGTTTGGCGCGGTCCTTGAATAAACCAAATCCTAAGGGATCGGCTTGGCAACGTCAGCGTTCACCGATATTAGGTCGTCCAACCGAGGCTGGACGGCCTGTAATTCACGGTGACCGCGATGGCGCCAACGTCAGGTCGCGCTATGTGTCGCGGGTTCTAGGAGGATTTTTCGTGCAAGAGACGGGCGTGCGCAACGGTGCCTTCGGCGCCGACAAATTCGGCTTAAAGAATCTCAAGCAGGTTCACTGGAACCTCGGCGCACCGCAACTCTATCAGTACTCGCTCGCCGCGGGCGAGGCGGTGCTGTCCGCTGACGGCGCGCTCTGCGCCGACACCGGCGAGTTCACCGGCCGCAGTCCGAAGGACAAGTTCACGGTGCGTGACGCCACCACCGACAAGAAGATGTGGTGGGCCGGCAACCAGTCGATCACCGCCGAGCAATTCGAGACGCTCTACCAGGATTTCCTCAAGCACGCCGAAGGCAAGAAGCTGTTCGCGCAGGACCTCTATGGCGGCGCCGATCCGGCTTACCGGATCAAGACACGCGTCTTCACCGAGCTTGCCTGGCACTCGCTGTTCATCCGCACGCTGCTGATCCGCCCCGAGGCGATCGAGCTGTCGACCTTCACGCCTGAGCTCACCATCATCGACATGCCGAGCTTCCGCGCCGATCCGAAGCGCCATGGCTGCAAGTCGGAAAACGTCGTCGCGATCGACTTCGCCCGCAAGATCGTGCTGATCGGTGGCTCCTATTATGCCGGCGAGATGAAGAAGTCGGTCTTCACCACGCTGAACTACTATCTGCCGGAGCGCGGCGTGATGCCGATGCACTGCTCGGCCAATGTCGGCGCCAAGGGCGACGCTGCGATCTTCTTCGGGCTGTCAGGCACCGGCAAGACCACGCTGTCGGCCGATCCCAACCGCACCCTGATCGGCGACGACGAGCACGGCTGGGGCCCGAACGGCGTGTTCAACTTCGAGGGCGGCTGCTACGCCAAGTGCATCAAGCTCTCGCAGGAAGCCGAGCCGCAGATCTATGCGGCGTCGACGCGCTTCGGCGCGGTGCTCGAGAACTGCGTGCTCGACGAGGACACCCGCGTGGTGGACTTCGACGACGGCTCCAAGACCGAGAACACGCGTTCGGCCTATCCGCTTGAGTTCATTCCGAACGCCTCGCGGACCGGCCGCGCCCCGCAGCCGAAGAACGTGGTGATGCTGGCCGCCGACGCCTTCGGCGTGCTGCCGCCGATCGCAAAGCTGTCGCCGGCGCAGGCGATGTATCATTTCCTCTCCGGCTACACCGCCAAGGTCGCGGGCACCGAGCGCGGTCTCGGCAACGAGCCGCAGCCGGAATTCTCCACCTGCTTCGGCTCGCCCTTCCTGCCGCTCGACCCATCCGTCTACGGCAACATGCTGCGTGACCTCATCGCCCAGCACAATGTCGATTGCTGGCTGGTCAACACCGGCTGGACCGGCGGCAAATACGGCACGGGCTCGCGCATGCCGATCAAGGTGACGCGCGCGCTGCTGACCGCAGCTCTCGACGGCTCGCTTCGCAACGTCGAATTCCGCACCGACAAATATTTCGGCTTTGCCGTTCCGACCGCGCTGCCGGGCGTGCCCAGCGAGATCCTCAACCCGGTCAACACCTGGAAGGACAAGGACGAGTTCGACAAAACCGCGCGCGCCCTGGTCGGCATGTTCCAGAAGAACTTCGCCAAGTTCGAAGCCCATGTCGATGCCGAAGTGCGTGCGGCCGCGCCGGACGTGAAGCTCGCGGCGGAGTAATCTCTCGCCTTTGGTTGAATGCAAACGGGCGGCCGAGAGGCCGCCCTTTTTGTTTGTGTGCGCAGGCGCGAACCACACAGGCGATGTCGTCCCCGCGTACGCGGGGACTCATAACCTCAGGGAGAAGTCGTAGCGCGAGCTGGCAACTCAAAGCCTTCGCCAAACACCATCCTGTGGTGATGGGTCCCGGATCTGCGCTCCGCTCCGCTGCGCTTGTCCGGGACGACGAGTGTGGCTACGCCTTGAAATACGCGATCTGCGTCGTCGTCGCGAGCAGCCGACCGTTCGGCGACCACAGCTCGGCGTTCTGGTCGGCGTAGCTCTTGTGCATGATCTTCGAGTCGGCGGTCGCGAGCACGCGGGTGATGTCCTCGGCGGCGAGCTCGTCGCTGTCGGTGTGGAAATACGTCGTCAGCGACACCGTGCCGAACGGCACCAGTTCGCGCCGGGCGTGAAAGATGCGGCCGAAGAAGGCATCCGACATCGACATCAGCGACAGCATGTCGAGCTTGCGCGGAGTGCGGTCGCTGATCCAGATCTTAGAATAGGTGCTGGCAAGTTCGGGCTGCGGCGGGCCGATCCGCATCTCGCCCTCGACGAAGCGGAATTCATACTGGTTGGCCCACGACGCCGAGATCTTTGGGAACGGCAGCGTCTGCTCGAACGGCTTTGCTTCAGGATATTGCGCCACCCTGTGCTCCCACGACGGTCGGCGCTCGGCGAACACCGCGGTGGCGAGCGTCGCGACCTCGCCGCCGCCCTGCGACAGTTCGACGCTCCAGTGCTGGCTGGAGCGGTTGGCCTTCACCAGCCGGATGTCGAGATCGAACGGGCCCTTGGCGATCGGTGCGCAGTAATTGACGGTGAGGGCGAGTGGTTCGCCGGCGCGTTGCGGATGCTCGATCAGCGCGCGCAGGATCGTTGCGGCCGTGATGCCGCCGAACGGGCCGACAAAGGCCCAGTAATCGTCGCTGGTGTGCCCCTGCCAGCTGCTGTCACCAACGGTGATGCGGGTGGCGTCGTCGAAGGGGTGCGGGAGCTTGGCGTGCATGGGGCTAGACCTTCACTACGCTTCCATCCCAAAGACGAAACTCCATCGTCTCATCCCCAAGGCCGTATTTTTTCGTATCCGAGACATCCTCAGCCGGATCGTCGGTAACCCAGACATCCGCCAAAGAGCCTCCTATGCGCTTCATCGCAATGATGCTCTTGCCGCTGGTTAAGTCGGCGACGAAGTTATCGATCGCGGCCTCCTCGTCCTTCCCGGAAAGACTGGCAAGGATGCTGCCGTGCGTGTGCCAAGGGAAGCCGTCAAATCCCAGCGTCCAGTCCCCGTCGGGACATATGACCAGCAATCGAAGCTGCCCATCCGGGCTCGTATACTCGCCGACGGGCACGATCTTCTCCGGCCAAAAAAGCTCAAGCCGTAATATGATGCCTATCCTGCCAAATCAATAACCTCGCAGGTAACGTCGCTTCCACGCGGCGGAAAATCAGCCCGCGACGTCGCGCAGATTAGGCAGCAGCGGCGTGACCGGATTCACCGGCACGGTCCAGATCTCCTCGGCGTATTCACGAATGGTGCGGTCGGAGGAGAACCACGCCATGCGCGCGACGTTGAGGATGGAGGCGCGCGTCCAGGCCGGAGCCACCTGCCAGCGCGCATCGACGCTGCGCTGCGCTTCGTAATAGGAGTCGAAGTCGGCGCTGACCATGTAGTGATCGAGATAGCGCAGCGCATGCGCGATGGATTCGAAGCGGCCGGGATCACCGGGGGAGAATTCGCCGGCGCCGATCGCATTGATGGCGCGCTGCAGCTTCGGCGATTTGCGGATCACGTCGGAGGCATCCAGCCCCTGCTTGCGACGGATCATCACGTCGCCGGCCTCCATGCCGAAGATCGCGATGTTCTCGGCGCCGACATGATCGCGGATCTCGATGTTGGCGCCGTCGAGCGTGCCGATGGTGAGGGCGCCGTTCAGTGACAGCTTCATGTTGCCGGTGCCGGAGGCTTCCATGCCGGCGGTCGAGATCTGCTCGGACAGGTCGGCTGCGGGAATGATCACTTCCGCGAGGCTGACATTGTAGTCGGGCAGGAAGACGACCTTGAGCTTGCCGCCGATCGCGGGGTCGTTGTTGACGACCTCCGCGACATCGTTGATCAGCTTGATGATCAGCTTGGCGTAGCGATAGCTCGCCGCCGCCTTGCCGGCGAAGATTTTGACCCGCGGCACCCAATTTCCGTCGGGATCGTCCTTGATCGACTGGTACAGCGCAACCGTCTCGATGATGTTGAGGAGCTGGCGCTTGTATTCGTGGATGCGCTTGATCTGCACGTCGAAAAGCGCGCTCGGGTCGACCTTGATGCCGAGCCGTTCGCCGATCAGGCGCGCGAGGGCCATCTTGTTGTGAAGCTTGACGCTGCGGAACTTCTTCTGGAATTCGACGTCGCTGGCGCGCGCCTCGATCAGGCTGAGTTGGGTCGGATCGTCGAGCACGGCATCGCCGCAGGTCTCGCGCAATAGGTCCGTCAGCTTCGGGTTTGCCAGCATCAGCCAGCGGCGGAAGGTGATGCCGTTGGTCTTGTTGGTGATGCGGCCGGGATAGAGATGGTTGAGATCGTGGAACACGGTCTCGCGCATCAGGTCGGAATGCATCGCCGAGACGCCGTTGATGCGGTGCGAGCCGACGAAGGCGAGCTGACCCATGCGCACGCGGCGGCCGCTCTTCTCGTCAATCAGCGAAACCGAGGCGCGGAAATCGATGTCGCCGGGCGCGCGCGCTTCGGCGAGCGCGAGATGCTGTACGTTTATGCGGTAGATGATCTCCAGATGCCGCGGCAGCAGCCGCTCGAACAGCTCGACCGGCCAGGTTTCGAGCGCCTCGGGAAGCAGCGTGTGGTTGGTGTAGGAGAGGGTGGCGACCGTGATTTTCCAGGCCTCGTCCCAGCGGAAATTGTGGAGGTCGACGAGGATGCGCATCAACTCGGTGACGGCAAGGCTCGGATGGGTGTCGTTGAGCTGCACCGCGACCTTGGACGACAGGCTGCGGAGCTGGCCGTCGGACGACAGATGCCGCTTGATGAGGTCCTGCAGCGAAGCCGAGACGAAGAAATATTCCTGGCGCAGGCGCAACTCGCGGCCGGCGGGGCTCTCGTCGTTCGGATAGAGGAATTTGCAGATCGCTTCGGCGCGCGACTGCTCGGCACTGGCGCTGACATAGTCGCCCTTGTTGAAGGCATCGAGCTTCAACGGATCGGGCGAGCGCGCCGACCACAGGCGGAGCGCATTGACGTGCTGACCGCGCCAGCCGACGATCGGCGTGTCATAGGCGATCGCCTGCACCGTCTCGCCCGGGTGCCAGATCGCGCGGTCGCGGCCCTTGTCGTCGACATGCTCGATGCCGCCGCCGAAATTGATGTCGTAGATGACCTCCGGCCGCTGCAATTCCCAGGGATTGCCGAAGCCGAGCCATTCATCCGGATATTCCTGCTGCCAGCCCTGATTGATGATCTGGCGGAACAGGCCGTAATCGTAGCGAATGCCGTAGCCGATCGCGGGGATCGACAGCGTGGCCATGCTTTCCATGAAGCAGGCGGCGAGCCGCCCCAAGCCGCCATTGCCGAGCGCGGCATCCGGTTCGCATTTGCGGAGCTCAGGCAGCGAGACGCCGAGATCGCCGAGCGCGACCTCGAAGATCTTGAGCAGCCCCATGTTGTTCAGCGCGTCGGTGAGCAGACGGCCGATCAGGAATTCGAGCGAGAGATAGTAGACGCGCTTGCGCCCGGCGTCGTAGCTGTGTTTCTCGGCCGTGAGCCAGCGGTGCACGATGCGGTCGCGCAGCGCGAGCGCCGCGGCCTGGTACCAGTCGTGCTTGGTCGCCATGCCCGCGTCCTTGCCGATGGCAAGGCGCAGTTTCGCCAGGATCGTGCCCTTGATCTCAGCCAGCGCGAGTTCGTCGATGGGCTGGCTGGGAGCTGGGAAATTTGGCTGGAACGATTGATCTTGCAAGGCCGTCACTTCCTGGTCGCGAGAACACCACTAACCCTACGCGTCTTGTAATCCTAAGCGTATTGCCCCCGCACCGGAACCATCGCTGGTGCGGCCGTGCACTGCGCTGGCGTAAAATTATGCAAGTAACGGGCCGATTTGGGAACCCGGAAGCGTACGGAGAGATGCGGATTTGGTGCTAGGTTGAGGGCCGATTCAGCCATCAGTATGGAGGAAGCGCCCCATGAGGCTGCTGATGAAACTGCTGATCGAGATCGCCGCCGCAGCCATTCTCGTCGTCTGCATCACCGTCTCCAGCGCGGCCTTTGCCGCCGGCAGGATGGGCCGCAGCGCCGACGGGCTGAGCTGCGGCTTTACTGTCCCGCAAAATGCATCTCCGGCCGCGCGCTGTGCCGCGATCAAGCGCCAATGCGGCGGCAAGTTCTACGCGAATGCATGCGGGGACAGGCTGGTCTCGGCGGCGAATTGAACAGCAGGAAGCGATTGGCCGCTCCGCAAGGAGCAAGCCGCTATCTGACCACGCCTGACGTGAATCCCGCCTTGCGGCGCGGCGGCTTGATTTCCTTTTTCAGGAAGCAGCGCGCTTCACGTCCGGTGTAGCCGGGACGGGCATAGGTGAAGGCGCGGCATTTGTTGTCGGCGGTGCAGGCGGCCTTGCAGGCCTCCTCGCCTTCGCCGTCCCTGAGTTCGAAATTGCGCAGGTCACCGCCCGGACGGTCGATCGACGTTTCCACGCCCTCGACCCGCGGCTCGATTACGCCGGCGCCGCGGACACCGGAGATGCAGCAACTGCCCGGGACGCGCGGCGGCACCGTGTTCTTGAGCCAGCACACGGCCGAGCCGCCTTCAACGTCGGGATAGCTGAAACTCCAGGCGCGACAGCGGCGATCGCGCTCACACTGCAGTGCGCAATCCTCGGGGTCACCCGAGGTGACCGGCGTGTTGGAATAGTCGCCGCCGGGCCGGTCGAACGCCGTCTGGGCGCGTGCAGGGTCGCTCGAAAACACGAGCGAGAGCAGCGTTGCGCAGGCCATGACGCTTGCCAAGACCTTTGCCAGGAGCTTCGACATGACAGCCCCAGGCAGGCGGCCCTTTCCCATCGGAACAGCTTTCGAGTTATTGACGACGCTCAGCTTTTTCAGCCGGCCATTTGATCGCCGCAAACCTGTATGGGCGATGAACGGCTGAACTTCCGAGCGCCGGAATCTAGAAAGCGTATTCCGCGTAGGCCGGTTCCACCGAGCCGTTCCAGGGCCCGTTGAACTTCTCCAGCATCTCCTCGGCCGGAGTCCGGCCGGAATCGATGATGCGGTCGAGCGGCTCCAGATGCCGGGTTTCGTCGCGGCCGAGCTGGTCGATCCGGCCGCGACGGCGCAGGCCGGCATGGGCCAGGACGAGGCATTCCTTGGCGATCTCGAACAGATAGCGGTCCTTGATCCGCGCCTTGAAGCCGAAGCGCGGCACGTCGTCGCGCAAGGCCTGCCGCTCGGGAGCGGTCCAGTGCTTCACCAGGTCCCAGGCGGCATCGAGCGACACGTCGTCGTAGAGCAGCCCGGCCCAGAACGCCGACAGCGCCGGCAAACGGCCCCACGGGCCGCCATCGGAGCCGCGCATTTCCAGATAGCGCTTGAGGCGCACCTCGGGGAAGATCGTTGAAAGATGGTTGGCCCAGTCCGACAGCGTCGGACGCTCGCCGGGCAGATTGTTGTTGCGGCCTTCGAAGAAGGCGCGGAACGAGGAGCCCGACACGTCGATGTAGTCGTCTTCGCGCTTGACGAAATACATGGGCACGTCGAGCGCGTAATCGACGTAGCGCTCGAAGCCCATGCCGTCCTCGAACGCCCATGGCATCATCCCGGCGCGCGCATTGTCGGTATCGCGCCAGATCTCGGAGCGGAAGGAGAGGAAGCCGTTCGGCTTGCCTTCGGTGAAGGGCGAATTGGCGAACAAGGCGGTTGCGACCGGCTGCAGCGCGAGCGAGACCCGCAGCTTCTTGACCATGTCGGCTTCGGAGGAGAAGTCGAGATTGGTCTGCACCGTGCAGGTCCGGTACATCATGTCGAGGCCGTACTGACCGACCTTCGGCATGTAGTTTGTCATGATCTTGTAGCGGCCCTTGGGCATCACCGGGATGTCGGCGCGCGACCAGGACGGTGTCATCCCAAGGCCGAGGAAGCCGATGCCGAGCGGCGTCGCGATCCTGCGCCAGATGCGCCATCAGCTCGCTCTGGGTCTGGTGCACGTTCTCGACCGGCGCGCCGGAGAGCTCGAACTGTCCGCCGGGCTCGAGCGAGATCGCGCCGCCGCCGGTGACGTCGTAGAGGCCGATGATGTTGCCCTTCTCCATGATCGGCTCCCAGCCGAGCAGGAGCTTCATGCCCTCGAGCAGCGCGCCAATGCCGCGCGCACCTTCGTAAGGCACCGGCCGGTGGCCTTCGAGTGTGAACGGCGTCTTCTCGTGCTCGGTGCCCATGCGGAATTCGGACGGGTCCTTGCAGCCGGCCTCGAACCACGCGACGAGCTCGTCACGCGATTGCAGTGGCGTCATATCGATCTGGTCTCGCGCCATATCAAACTCTAATCAAAAGGGCGCTTCGATCGAAGGCGCGCGGGTGACAGGGATGGTCCGCGAACCCATGGGGTGCGCGGACGTGCTGGTTGGCCGCGCGATCATCGCGGCGGCGAGGTTTCGTTGACGCTGGCGACGGGCGGCAGTTTCATCTCGCCGCACGAGCAGCCCAGGCGGTCGAGCAGACCGCTGAGCTTGACGGCATCCGCATCGGACAGTTTCGAGCCGACATATTTCTCGATCGCGGCGGAGTAGGCGCCCCACATCCGCTTCTGCAGCTCGCGGCCCGCTTCCGTGATCTCAACGAACTGGCCGCGCTTGTCGATCTTGCATTCGCGCCGGGAGGCGAGGCCCTCGTCGACCAGGCGGTCGATCAGGCGCGAGGTGGAATATTGCGGGATCAGCATCTGCCGCTCGAGTTCCACCGGCCGCAATTCGCCCGAGGGCGCCCGCGATAGTTCCAGCAGCGCGTCGTACCAGGCCAGCGGCGGGAAGCCCGCCTTCTTCAGGTCCTGCTCGACGCAATCGAGCACGCGGCTCTGCACCCGCATCAGGCGGATCCAGGCGGAAGTTGCCTCGGTCGATGGCTTGCGTTTCATGGTCCCGCTCAAACTCGTCGCCCGTCTCTTACCCCACTCGATGCACCTGCATCAATCTTGCTATTTCATGCAGCTGCATGTAGGCGTAGTTTCGCCTGAGCCAAGACAAAAGAGGAGGAAATTCCATGAGACTCTATTACTCGCCCGGTGCCTGCTCCCTGTCTCCTCACATCGCGCTCCTGGAAGCCGGCCTGCCCTACGAGCTGGTCAAGGTCGATATCCGGGCCAAGAAGCTCGAAAATGGGGAGGATTATCTGAAGCTGAACCCCAAAGGTCAGGTCCCCGCGCTGGGCCTCGACAGCGGTGAGATCGTGACCGAAGGTCCGGTCATTGTCCAGATGATCGCCGACAAGGCCGCGGCCAAGGCGCTGGCGCCCGCCCACGGCAGCGCCGAGCGCTACAAGCTGCTCGAATGGCTGAACTTCCTCACCTCGGAGGTGCACAAGAGCTTCGGTCCGATGTTCGCACCGGCGCTGAACGACGAGGCCAAGGCCTTCTTCAAGGACCGCGTCATGGGCAAGCTGAAATACATCGACGGCCAGCTCGCCGGCCGGGACTACCTCATGGGCAAGCAGTTCACGGTCGCCGACGGCTATCTCTTCACGATGCTGACCTGGGCCGACCGGATGAAGTTCGACCTTTCGGCGATGCCGAACCTGACCGCCTACAAGACCCGCGTCGCGTCGCGGCCGCAGGTGCAGGAAGCGCTGAAGAAGGAAGGGCTGGCGCAGGCCGCCTGAGCTGCGAGAGCGATCGATCGTCGAAAGGGCCGGGTCGACGATCCGGCCCTTCTGCATTCCAGGTTCGCGGAATCCGAGGTCGAGAACGAACGCCGGCAACTTTTAGATGTATTGTCGAGGTTAATAATGATTCAGCCTTGTTTGAGGGGTGTGCTTCGCTCTCCTTGTGAGAGCGGTCCAGTTAGCGCAACGATAGGGTGTGGCGGGGCCGCCAAGCTGGATTACGACCGTGACGACGGCACTTGTTCTTCTTTTCGCCAGCGCAACCGTTGGATTGGTAACCGGGCTGTTCTTGCGGGTCTGGTCTTTGTTGTTGATCTCGCCGGCGATCGCAGTCCTCGCTGCAATCGTGCTTCAGACCTCCGACTTCGGATTTTGGACGGGTGTTCCGATCATCATCGGCAGTCTGGTGGCTTGCCAACTCGCCTACATGATGGGCGCGTTTCACCTGCAAAACGGGGAACATTCAGCCCAGGATCTTAGCGACGGCGCTCCAGGCCACGATGGCCAACATCGCGTCGGCGACGAGAACGAGTAGCGCCAAGCCGGTCCAGGACGGGGTTTTCCGGCGCAGGCGCATGACTTTGCGGCGTAGCCGCAGCCGACCCAACAGCACCACAGGGGCGTATCTCGCCGCGACACCGGCTGCGCCGTGTTGAAACACCATGGGAGTCATTGCGGGACACCTTTGGAGCCAATCATCGTTCTGTGGATTGGCTAGCAAGCGCGGTGCCAGTGCGGAGCCCGCGTGGCCGCGTCAGGGAGTTGGGGTGGTCGTAGTGTGGCACGGAAACACATCAAGAATTCTGCAGTTTGCAAAGCGAAAGGCCGGATCAACGATCCGGCCTTTCGTGATTGTGGAACCTGATTTCGCTCGTCGCGTCGGGGCCAGAAAGTCAGATCAGGCCGCTGCCTTCTTCGGCGCGAAGCGGCCGTAGAAGGTTTCGCCCTTAGTGGCCATCTCCTCGAGCAGTTTCGGCGGGGTGAAACGCGAGCCGTACTTTGCTTCCAGCTTGTGGCAGAGCTCGACGAACTTCTTCGTGCCCATGAAGTCGATGTAGGACAGCGTGCCGCCGGTGAACGGCGCGAAGCCGAAGCCGAGGATCGAGCCGACATCCGCCTCACGCGGATCGGTGATGACGTGGTCTTCCACGGTACGCGCGGCTTCTACCGCCTGCACCACCAGGAAGCGCTGCTTCAATTCCTCGATGTCGAGCGTATCGGGATCGAGCTGCTTCGGCTGCAAGGCCGAGAGGCCCGGCCACAGGCTCTTCTGGCCCTTGCCCTTTTCGGGGTAGTCGTAGAAGCCCTTGCTGTTCTTGCGGCCCAGACGGCCCTGTTTCTCGACCAGCTCCACCATCAGCTTCTTCTGATCGGGGTTGATGGCGTTGGGGCCGAGATCGGCTTCCGTCGCCTTCATGATCTTAAGGCCGAGGTCGAGCGCGACTTCATCCGAGAGCGAGAGCGGGCCGACCGGCATGCCGGCCATCTTGGCGCAGTTCTCGATCATCGCCGGCGGCACGCCTTCGAGGAACATCTCGTTGCCCTCGGCGACGTAGCGGCCGACGCAGCGATTGGCGAAGAAGCCGCGGCTGTCGTTCACCACGATCGGCGTCTTGCCGATCTGCCGGACGTAATCGAGCGCGGTCGCGAGCGCGATATCGCCGGTGTTCTTGCCCTTGATGATCTCGACCAGCATCATCTTCTCGACCGGCGAGAAGAAGTGGATGCCGACGAACTTGCCTTGGTCCTTGAACCCTTCGGCCAGCGAGGTGATTGGCAGCGTCGAGGTGTTCGATGCGAAGATCACGTCCGGCTTCATATGCTCCTGCGCCTTGGCGAAGGTCTCCGCCTTGACCTTGCGGTCCTCGAACACGGCCTCGATGACGAGGTCGACGTCCTTCAGCGCGGCATAGTCGGCGGTCGCCGTGATGCGCGCGAGCAGGGCCTCTGCATCCGCGGGCTTGGCGCGGCCCTTCTTGATCTGCTCCTCGATCACCTTCTGCGCATGTGCCTTGCCCTTGTCGGCGCTTTCCTGGTCGCGGTCGATCAGCACGACGTCGAGGCCGGCGCGGGCCGAGACATAGCCGACGCTCGCGCCCATGAAGCCGGCGCCGATCACGGCGATCTTCTTCACCTTGGTTGCGGGCACGTCCTTCGGACGGCGTGCGCCCTTGTTGAGCTCCTGCATCGACAGGAACAGGCTGCGGATCATCGCGGCCGCTTCCTTCGAGCGCAGCACCGAGGTGAAGTAGCGCGACTCGACACGCAGGGCGGCGTCGATCGGCAACTGCAGGCCTTCATAGACGCAGCTCATGATGGCGCGCGCGGCCGGGTAGTTGTCGTAGGTCTCGCGGCGATAGATCGCATTGCCGGCCGGGAACATCATCATGCCGGCCTTGGAGAACACTGGCCCGCCCGGGAGCTTGAAGCCCTTCTCGTCCCAGGGCGCGACGGCCTTGCCGCCGCCCTTGATCCAGTCCTTGGCGGCTTTGACGAGGTCGGCGGCGGGAACGACGGCGTGAATGAGGTTCAGCGCCTTCGCCTTCTCGACCGTAACCGGGTCGCCCTTGAGCAGGATCGTCATGGCGTCCTGCGGCGGTACCAGGCGCGGCACGCGCTGCGTGCCGCCGGCGCCGGGGAACAGGCCGACCTTGACCTCGGGCAGGCCGAGGCGGGTCTTGGGATTCTCCGCCGCCACGCGATAGTGGCAGCACAGCGTGATTTCGAAGCCGCCGCCGAGCGCGAGGCCGTTGATCGCGGCCGCCCACGGCTTGCCGGATGTCTCGATCGAACGCAGCACCAGCGAGAAGCGCCGGCTCTGGTCGAACAGCATCTGGTTCGCGGCGGTCTCGCCTTGCTCCTTGAAGACCTTGGCGTAGGCTTGGTTCATGCCTTCCAGCATCGACAGATCGGCGCCGGCGCAGAATGCCTCCTTGGCGGAGGTGATGACGACGCCCTTCACCGCAGCATCAGCCGTGGTTTCCTTGACGATCGCGTCGAGCTCGTTGGTCGAGGTCTCGTCGAGCACGTTCATCGAACGGCCCGGGATGTCCCAGGTGACGAGCGCGATGCCGTCGGAATCGGTCTCAACCTTGAAGTTCTTGTAAGCCATGTTGGTCGATCCCTATCCTTAGACGCGTTCGATGATGGTCGCGGTGCCCATGCCGCCGCCGATGCATAGCGTCACAAGGGCAGTGGACTTGTTGGTGCGCTCGAGCTCGTCGAGCACGGTGCCCAGGATCATCGCGCCGGTGGCGCCGAGCGGATGGCCCAGCGCGATTGCGCCGCCATTGACGTTGATCTTGGCGTTGTCGATGTCGAAGGCCTGGATGTAGCGCAGCACGACGGAGGCGAAGGCCTCGTTGAGCTCGAACAGGTCGATGTCCGACTTCTTCATGCCGGAGCGTGCGAACAGCTTCTCGGTGACATCGACCGGGCCGGTCAGCATCATCGCCGGCTCGGAGCCGATGTTGGCGAAGGCGCGGATCCTGGCGCGCGGCTTCAGGCCGTACTTGCCGGCCGCTTCCTTGCTGCCGAGCAGCACGGCGCCGGCGCCGTCGACGATGCCCGAGGAGTTGCCGGCGTGGTGCACGTAGTTGACGCGCTCGATCTCCGGATGCGACTGAACGGCGACGCCGTCGAAGCCGCCCATCTGCGCCATCATCGTGAACGCCGGCTGCAGCTGCGCCAGCGACTGCATCGTCGTCGAGGGACGCATGTGCTCGTCCTTGGCGAGGATGGTGAGGCCGTTGATGTCCTTGACCGGCACCACGGACTTGTTGAAGCGGCCCTCGTCCCAGGCCTTGGCTGCGCGCTGCTGGCTCTGCACCGCGTAGGCGTCGACGTCGTCGCGTGAGAAGCCGTACTTGGTGGCGATCAGATCGGCCGAGACGCCCTGCGGCATGAAGTAGGCCGGCACCGCGATCGAGGGGTCTACCGGCCAGGCGCCGCCGGAGGCGCCGATGCCGACGCGGCTCATCGATTCCGCGCCGCCGCCGATGACCAGCTCATGCTGGCCGCTCATTACCTGGGCTGCAGCAAAGTTCACGGCGTCGAGGCCGGAAGCGCAGAAGCGGCTGATCTGCACGCCGGGAACGGCTTCACCGAGACCGGCCTTGAGCGCGGCAAAGCGCGCGATGTCGGAGCCGGCTTCGCCGACCGGATCGACCACGCCGAGTATGACGTCGTCGATGGAATCTTCCGGCAGGTTGTTGCGGTCCTTCAGTGCCTTCAGCGGCACGGTGGCGAGTGCGAGTGCGGTCACTTCGTGCAGCGCGCCGTCGGCCTTGCCGCGGCCGCGGGGGGTGCGGACGTGATCGTAGATATAGGCATCTGCCATGGGAGCCTCCTGATTGCAGCGATTGGTTCCGACCGCGGTGCGGTCGAGATTGTTGGGGAAGCGAATATTCTCAGAAAGCTTCCGCCGGCAATTCCATGATGGTGGCGGAGCCGGCCTGGATGCGCGCGAGATTGGCGGCGGTCTCGGGCAGCATCCGTTCCATGAAGAAGCGGCCGGTGACGAGCTTGGTCGAGAGATAGGGCGTGGCCCCGCTCTCGGCAATCTTGGCCTGGGTCACCTTCGCCATCTTCGCCCACATGTAGCCGAGGGCGACGAAGCCGAAGAGGTGCAGGTAGTCGGTTGCGGCGGCGCCGGCATTGTCCGGCTTCATCATCGCGTTCTGCATCAGCCAGGTGGTGGCCTGCTGGAGGTGGCCGAGCGAAGCCGAGAGCGGGGCGATGAAGGGCTTCAGCGCCTCGTCGCCGCCGTTCTCCTTGGCGAAGGCCATGACCTCGCCGAAGAACGCCATGATGGCACGGCCACCGTCGCGCGGCAGCTTGCGGCCGACGAGGTCGAGCGCCTGGATACCGTTGGCGCCTTCATAGATCATGGCGATACGGGCATCGCGCACGAACTGCTCCATGCCCTGCTCGGCGATGTAGCCATGGCCGCCATACATCTGCTGCGCCTGCACCGCGTTGGCGAAGCCGTACTCGGTGAGGAAGCCCTTCAGCACCGGCGTCATCAGCCCCATGTGGTCGTCGGCGGCCTGGCGGTCCTTGGCATCCTCGGAGCGATGGGCGACGTCGCTCTTCAGCGCGGTCCACATCACGAAGGCGCGGGCGGCCTCGTTGAAGGCGCGGATCGAGAGCAGCGTGCGGCGTACGTCGGGATGCACGATGATCGGGTCGGCCGCCTTGTCCGGCGCCTTGGCGCCGGTGAGCGAGCGGCCCTGGATGCGCTCGCGGGCATAGGCGACAGCATTCTGATAGGCGACCTCGGACTGCGCGAGGCCCTGAACCGCGACGCCGAGGCGGGCCTCGTTCATCATCACGAACATGCCCTGCATGCCCTTGTTCTCTTCGCCGATCAGCCAGCCGGTGGCGTTGTCGTAATTCATCACGCAGGTGGAATTGCCGTGGATGCCCATCTTGTGCTCGATCGAGCCGCAGACTACGCCGTTGCGCGCGCCGACCGAGCCGTCGGCATTGACCAGGAATTTCGGCACCACGAACAGCGACACGCCCTTGATGCCGGCCGGCGCGCCCTCGATGCGGGCGAGCACGAGGTGAATGATGTTGGGAGCGAGGTCGTGCTCGCCGGCCGAGATGAAGATCTTGGTGCCCGTGATCCTGAAGCTGCCGTCGGCCTGGCGCACCGCCTTGGTGCGGAGCATGCCGAGATCGGTGCCGCATTGCGGCTCGGTCAGGTTCATGGTGCCGGTCCATTCACCCGCCACCATCTTCGGCACGTAGGTCTTTTTCTGCTCCGGCGAACCGTGGACGATCAGCGCCGCGGTCGCGCCCATGGTGAGGCCGCCATACATCGAGAACGCCATGTTGGCCGAGCACTGGAATTCGTTGACCGCCTGGCTCAGCGTCACCGGCAGGCCCTGGCCGCCGAACTCGGTCGGAGCCGACAGACCGAGCCAGCCGCCCTCGGCGACCTGCTTGAACGCGTCCTTGAAGCCCTTCGGCGTGGCGACGCTGCCGTCATCGGCGCGCTTGCAGCCTTCGAGATCGCCCACACGATTCAGCGGCTGCAGCACCTCTTCGGCGAGCTTGGCGGCTTCGCCGAGAATGGCTTCGCGCACGTCGCTCGACGCGTCGGAGAAGCCGGCCAGATTGTCGTAGCGGTCGATCTGGAAGACGTCGTTGAGCAGGAAGTTCACGTCTTCGACGGGGGCTTTGTAGATCGGCATGGTGGTCTCCCGGCATTGGCTCTGAAGTGATGTTGTCTTAGGATTGGGTGGCGGCCAACTGCTCCGCCATCAGGCGGTGCAGCATGTTGATCGCCTTGAGCGGACGCACCATCACCTTGAAATTCGTGATGCGTCCCTCGGAATCGAAGGTGATGATGTCGACGCCGTTGAGCTCGATGCCGTCAATCATGGTCTTGAACTCGAGCACGGCGCCATTGGCGCTTGTCCACTCGCCGACATAGGTGAAGCCGGGACCGCCGAGCACTTTTTCGGCGCTGGCGAGGTATTTGAAGGTGATGTCGCGGCCGCGCTGCGGCGAGTGCACCACGGGGCTTTCGAACACGGCGTCAGGATGCAGCAAGTCCCAGAGCGCTTTCGCATCATGGGACTTCATGAAGGCGTACCAGGAATCGAGGCCGGTCATTGTCAGGATGCCTCCCTAGATCAAAGGCCTTGGCAAAAAGCTCGAAAACAACCCCATGCACAGTAGCGAGGAGTTTGATTTCGCTATGTTTTCGGGTCGAGTATTGAGCCCCGACCTTTGGCATCTCATATGCACATTGACGCATATGCATCAATGCGCATAAAGTCAAGTCAATTGGTCGGAACCTCAAGGGAGCTGGTGTCATGGCGCTGGGCGACGCAATTCTCGCATGCCTGACGGAACGTCCGATGACAGGCTACGAGCTGGCCAAGACGTTCGACTCCTCGATCGGCTTCTTCTGGAAGGCCGACCATCAGCAAATTTACCGCGAACTCTCCAAGCTGCGCGACCGCGGCTACATCCAGGGTCGCGAGGTCGTGCAATCAGGCAAACCCAATAAACTCATCTATACGCTCACTCCCGAGGGTCGAACAGCGCTGCGGCACTGGGCCGCGCGGCCGAGCACGCCGCCCTCGATCAAGGACGACCTGCTGGTGCGGCTGCATGCGCTCGACAGCATCGACATCGAGCCCATGCGCGCCGATCTGATGGCCCGGCTGGAGCACCACCGCGACCGGCACGCGAACTACGAGCGGATCCTGAAGAAGCGTTTTCCGGAAGAGACGGCCTCGGGTGTGCTCGACCTCGGCAATCTGCTGCTGCTTCAGCTCGGCGCCCGGCACGAGCAGATGGTGGCCGATTTCTGCGAGGAGGCGCTCGAGGCGCTGTCGGCGATGAGCGCCAAGGGCACGGTGGTGCCACTGGAAGACGGCAAGCGCGAGGGGAAGGGCTGAGGGGCGTAGGCGGTGAACCCTAACGCCGCCCGAACTGCCGCCACCCACTCCGCTGTCGTCGCCCGCCTTGTGCGCGATTGCGCAATGAGGCGGGCGATCCAGTACGCCGCGGCGGCTCGCTTCCAGCCGCGCTGTCTCGGAGTACTGGATGCCCAGCCTTCGCGAGGCATGACACCGGCTATTTGACGACCGGACGAGCGCCACAACGAAACGCCCCCGGGCCCCGCCGCCCAACTTTAAGACACCGTCAACGGGTTCCTTAACCCGTTATTTACCGTAACAGACAAAAGTCGGTTCTCGAGGCAGACGACCCGCGCCAAATCCGATTGTCTTTGCAACCGGCACGCGTGGGGAGACTGGAGGCGCCGGGTGGGGCGTCGGAGTCGGAACCGGACAGAGTCATGAATTCGCGCGTATCGTGGAGTGTTGACGGTATCGACCCATCCGTCCGGGAGCGGGCCGAAGCTGCCGCGCGCCGTGCCGGCATGTCACTCAACGATTGGCTGAACTCCACGCTCGGCGAGACTGCCCCGCCAAACTTTCGGGGACCTTACGATCAGCGCCAGGATCAACGTCAAGATCAACGTCCCGATCCGCGTTCAGCGCAAATGCCGAGCCAGGAGAGCCGCGAAGTCGCCGACATCCACCAGCGGCTCGACGCGATCACCCAGCAGATCGAACGGATCTCGAAGCCCGCGCCGCGCCAAGACGTTTCACGACAAGACGTTTCACGACAAGATGCTTCACGACAGGACGTTGCGCGGCCAGACGTCTCGCGCGAGCAGGGCGTCGCGCGCCAGCTCAATGACGCCATCTCGCGGCTCGACGCGCGGCTGTCGCAAATCTCAAAGCCGCCGCAGCCTCAGGCAGCGCGGCCGGCACCTGTCGAAACGCGCCAGCGCCAGGCCGACGCGGTCGAGCGCGCGGCCGCGCAGGTCTATCGCAACTCACCGCCACTGAGCCCCGCGTCGTTCGACGTTGCCGTTGCCGAGATCACGGCGCGGCAGAGCGAGCTCGACGGCTTTACGCCCAGGCAGATGCCGCCGCGCGCCGCGCCGTCGATTGCGCCGGTGGCAGCGCCATTCGCTCCCCATATGGCGCCACCCACGCCGGTCTACGCTCCGCCGCCACCGCAGCCGGGGCCTGATTTCTCGTCGCTCGAGCGCCATTTGCTCAAGATCACGAGCCAGATCGAATCGCTCCAGCGTCCTGACAATACCGAACAGGCGATCAACGCCTTCCGCAGCGAGCTTGCCGAGATCCGCGCCGCCATCACCGAGGCGATGCCGCGCCGCGCGATCGAGTCGATCGAGAACGAGATCCGCTCGGTGCATCGTCGCATCGACGAGACCCGCTCGTCCGGCACCGACGGCCAGGTGCTATCAGGCATCGAGCACGCGCTGTCCGACATCAAGCAGGTGCTGCGCACGCTGACGCCGGCCGAGCAGCTCACCGGCTATGACGAGGCGATCCGCAATCTCGGCGCCAAGCTCGACCTGATCCTGCGCGCCAATGACGATCCCTCGACGGTGCATCAGCTCGAAAGCGCGATCGCAGCGCTGCGGGGCATCGTCTCCAACGTCGCCTCCAACGAAGCGCTGGCACGCCTGTCCGAAGACGTGCAGCTGCTGTCGTCCAAGGTCGACCAGGTCACCCGCGCCTCCGGCCAGGGCGACAGCTTTGCGGTGCTGGAGCAGCGCATTGCGGCGCTCACCGCGGCGCTGGAAACGCGCGAGCGGCCGCAAGCCACCGAGAGCACCGAGCACCTGGAATCCGCCATCCGCGCGCTGTCGGACCGTTTCGACCGCATGCAGGTCGGCAACGATTCGGCCTCGACCTTTGCCCATCTCGAACAGCGCGTCTCGTATCTGCTGGAGCGGATCGAAGCCGCGGCCGATCCGCGCAACGGCAATTTGAGCCGCGTCGAGGACGGGCTGCACGACATCCTCAGGCACCTCGAGCGACAGCAGGCGACCTATTCCGCGCTGGCCGAGAGCCGCAGCTCCGCGGCCCCGGACGATTCCGGAATGGTCGATCTGGTCAGGCGCGAGCTGTCGGACATCCGCTTCAGCCAGACCGAGACCAACCGCAGCACCCAGGACTCGCTCGAGGCCGTCCATAACGCGCTCGGCCATGTCGTCGATCGCCTGTCCATGATCGAGGGCGATCTGCGCGCGGTGCGCACCGCGCCACCGGCGCCGCCGATAGTCATGCTGAAGGAATACCAAGCCACCACCCGGCCTACCTTGCCGACAAAAT